>Ga0209573_1000197_pt1 | contig 150962 bp, 101 predicted proteins | sample TNRBio252014_DNA_FD_185870 | JGI IMG/M metagenome (GOLD analysis project Ga0209573, IMG submission 185870) | Wastewater treatment Type I Accumulibacter community from EBPR Bioreactor in Madison, WI, USA - TNR Reactor_6/25/2014_ DNA (SPAdes)... | ecosystem: Engineered > Bioreactor > EBPR >...
CCACGATAGCGAGTTCGTCTATCATGCCAGCCACCAAACCCAAGTGACCAAGGTTTTTACTGGTTATTGTCGTTTCCATATCCCAAAAAAAAACTAAAATACAACTATTGCAGGTGGGGAATGTCAGTTGTATATTGCGTCCCACCATTTTTCAACTTATCCTTATTGCCTGATGAAACAACCACCAGATGTTCGGTTTATGCAGGAAGCGATCCACATATCGGTAGAGAATGTGGCGTATGACCGTGGAGGCCCTTTCGGAGCGGTGGTGGTGAAAGACGGAAAAATTATCGCACGAGGGGCAAATAGTGTTACCCGCCTCAACGATCCAACCGCCCACGCCGAGGTGATGGCTATACGGGAGGCTTGTGCGGTTTTGAATACGTTTCAGCTTGTTGGTTGTGAGATTTACAGCAGTTGCGAACCTTGCCCCATGTGTCTCGGTGCGATTTATTGGGCAAGGCCAGATGCCCTCTATTTCGCCAATAGCAAAGAAGACGCTGCCGCCATTCACTTTGATGACCAATTTATTTACGAAGAGTTGGCCTTACCCTTAGAAAAACGGAAGCTCTTTACCCGTCAAATGATGCGCAATGAAGCCCTCGAAGCGTTTAGAAAATGGGCTGAAAGTAGCGCTAAAATTGAATATTGACATGATTTCATTCCTCCTAAACCATCAGTTGATCCACACGGATCATCCGGCTGGTAGCACCCTTTTGGATTTTGTTCGATACCACAAACGGCTGACTGGCACAAAAATTGGATGTCGGGAAGGAGACTGCGGCGCTTGTACCCTCTTGGTCGGCGATTTTGAGGACGGTAAATTGGTGTATCGGAGCGTAACTTCTTGTATTATGCCGCTTGGCAATGTGAATGGACGCCATGTTGTCACCGTCGAGGGAATTAATGTGGAAGGACTAAGCCCCGTACAAGCGGCGATGGTTGCGACAAATGGTACCCAATGCGGCTTTTGTACCGTTGGATTTGTGATGTCGTTAACCGGCTTTATGATGTCTGCTCAGAACCCAACGCAAGAAGAAGGCATAACCGCGATTGATGGAAATATTTGTCGTTGCACGGGATATAAATCCATTGAAAGGGCCGTGGCGTCAATCACCGATACAACTGCGACCTTAAACGAGGATGATCGTTTGACCGAAATGGCCGAAACAGGGTATCTCCCACCCTATTTTGCCCAGATCAAGACCAGGCTTATGGCGTTACAGATGGAATTGGCGGAAAAATATAAAGGTATCCCAGAGGATCATAATGTTGTATTGGGAGGCGGAACAGACTTATTGGTTCAACGTCCCGAAAATGTGCGGGCGAGCAAGCCCCGTTTGGTGGCAAGAGAGATGGATTTACAAGGCATTTGGATGGAAAATGGGCGATGTTATTTGGGCGCTTCCACAACGGTTACACAAATTGCCACATCCGAGGTCATGAACAAGTATTTGCCCGGCCTTCCCAAAATCATCCGTTTGGTCTCTTCCACACAAATCAGAAACAAAGCAACCTTGGCCGGCAATATCGTAAATGCCTCTCCGATTGGTGATTTCAGCATTTTCTTCATGGGTCTTGATGCCGATGTACACCTTTCTACGCGGTCAGGACGCGCCAGAACCGTTCCGCTTCGTGCTTTTTACATTGGTTATAAACAATTGGCCAAGCGGCCCGAAGAACACCTAACGGCCATCTCATTCCGCCCTCCGTCACCTCATACCCACGTGAACTTTGAGAAGGTTTGCAAGAGAACACATTTAGACATCGCCAGTGTTAACTCAGCTTGTTCTATCCAAACGGACGAAACCGGAAAAATCACCGAAATACACCTTTCGGCGGGTGGAGTTGCACCATATCCCAAATACCTTAGTGAAACCTGCCAGTTTTTGACTGGAAAAATACCTGACGAAGCCCTTTTCGAGGCAGCAAACGGGATTTTACAAAAGGAAATTGCGCCCATTAGTGATGTACGAGGCACTGCGGAATACAAGCGCCTCCTTGCGCGGCAACTGTTTTTTGCTCATTTTCAAGCCGCTTTTCCCGAAATTCGATTTGTTTAGGAAGACCACCATGAAGCAAAACACCCAAAATACGCCACTCCCCTTTGGTAATCCTGATGCGATCGGACACGTTACAGGCCGATCGCTGTATTTAGATGACCTCCCCGTGATGCAAGGAACCCTTTCCCTTTTGGTTTTGGATTCATCCATTGCACATGGTAAATTGACCAAGTTAGACATTCAAAAAGCCTTGGAACTCCCCGGCATCGTGGCCATTTTCACCGCGAAAGACGTCCCCGGCGAAAACCAAATTGGTGGAATTTTGCCAGATGAACCGCTTTTTGCCGAGGATGAAGTGCACTATCAAGGCCAGCCCATTTTGCTCATTGCCGCCGAGACCGAACACGAGGCAGAAGCGGCACGTAAGGCCATCGTTTTGGAAATCACACCTTTGCCCGTCGTCACAGATCCACGCGAGGCGTATGAAAAAGGGCATCTTCTTTCGGCCTCTCGCACCTTCAAAATGGGAAATACTGAAGAAAGTTTTGCAACTTGTGCGCATGTTTTTACTGGACTTGCAGAGAATGGCGGACAGGAACACCTTTATTTAGAAACACAAGGTGCTTATGCCTATCCAACGGAATCAGGTGGCGTCAAAGTACACTCTTCCACACAAGGTCCTACGGCTGTTCAACGTACCATTGCACGGGTTTTGGGCCTATCCATGAACCGTGTAGAAGTGGATGTGACCCGTCTGGGCGGTGGTTTTGGTGGCAAGGAGGATCAAGCCTCGCTTTGGGGTGCATTGGCGGCCTTAGCGGCTTGGAAAACCGGACGCGCTGCAAAATTGGTTCCTCATCGTATGCAAGACTTGCGCATGACAGGTAAGCGGCATCCTTATTCAAGCGATTACAAAATTGGCTTAGACAAAGATTTACGCATTTTAGCATATGAGGCGACCTATTTCCAAAATGGTGGAGCAGCAGCGGATCTTTCCCCTGCCATTTTAGAACGTACCCTTTTCCATGCCACCAATTGTTATGCCATCCCGAATGTAACAGCGACCGCACATGCTTGCAAAACCAACCTCCCGCCCAATACGGCATTTCGGGGATTTGGTGGGCCACAAGGCATGTTTGTCATCGAGGCCGCCATTCATCATGCCGCCTGTGAACTTGGGGTCTCGGCAGCCACCATTCAAGAAAAAAACCTTGTCGAAGACGGCTATGAAATGTCGTATGGCCAAAAATTGACCGCTACAAAAGCAAAACCCACGTGGAAAAAAGCCTCCAAAAAATTCGACTTACAAGGCTTGCAAGATTCAATTATGCAGTTTAACCAAGCCCACCATTATGTAAAAAAGGGCCTTTCCGTTATGCCCATTTGTTTTGGTATCTCGTTCACCAATACGATGATGAACCAAGCACGCGCCTTGGTGCATGTGTATTCCGATGGAAGTGTAAGTATTAGTACAGGTGCTGTTGAAATGGGTCAGGGTGTGAATGCGAAAATGATGCAAGTGGCGGCAAAGACTTTTGGCCTACCATTAGAACGGATTCGTCTCGAAACCACCAATACCGGAAGGGTTGCGAATACCTCCCCTTCGGCAGCGAGTGCAACAGCAGATTTAAATGGCAAAGCCGTTTTGGATGCCTGTAAACAGATACGAGCACGCATTATAGCGGTATTGTCTGAACTTGCCGGAACAGATAAGGTGGACATCGCAGAAGGGAAAATCTGGGTTAATAATGCCATTTCAGATATTTCGTGGCCCCAATTGGTTCAAACCTGCCATGCAAAACGCATTAACCTAAGTGCAAAAGGCCACTACGCCACACCAGAAATCCATTTTGACAAGGCCACCGAAAAAGGGCATCCCTTTGCGTATCATGTCTATGGAACTGCGATCACCGTCGCAAAAGTGGATTGTATTCGGGGCACATACACCTTTGACTTGGTGAAATTGGTGCATGATGCAGGATCAAGCATGAATCCCTTGGTGGATTTAGGCCAAATCGAAGGCGGCTTGGTGCAGGGTATGGGTTGGATGACGATGGAGGAAGTGGTTTATGATCAAGAAGGAAAACTGCGCTCTAATGCACTTTCAACGTATAAAATTCCAGATATTTATGCCATCCCCACCACCTTAGAAGTGGACTTTTTGGATGAAGAAGGCCCAGATTTGGCCATTCTTAAATCCAAGGCTGTTGGAGAACCCCCCCTAATGTACGGAATTGGGGCGTATTTCGCGATTTATAATGCCATTGTCGCCTTTAATCCCTCCGCCCACCCCGCCTACTCGGCTCCGATGACGCCCGAAAAGGTACTTTTGGCTCTATACGACAATAAAACAGCATGAAAAAACGCATTGGTTTGTACAGCCGTCGCTGTTTTATCCATGGCAAATTGGAAGAAGCCATTGTATTTACGGCAGATGGGAAGGTTACAGAAGTCCGAAAAGGGCGAAAAACCTCTCCCAACGAAGCCGTTCAGGACTATGGAGACGCAGTGATTATGCCGGGCGTGATGGATGCTCATGTCCACATCAACGAACCCGGACGAGCAAACTGGGAAGGCTTCGAGACCGCAACCAAAGCAGCCAGTTTGGGGGGAACCACCTTTTTGGTGGACATGCCCTTAAATTCCAGTCCGGTTACGACGAATGTTAATTCACTTGCGCTAAAATTAAAAACCGCCGCCAACAAAACCTTGGTGCATTGTGGATTTTATGGAGGTGTAATTCCTAGCAACCTGTCCGAAATTCCAGCCCTAATCGAAGCGGGTGTACTCGGAATCAAAGCATTTTTGGTACATTCGGGAATAGATGAGTTTCCGAATGCGGGATTAGATGACCTTGACAAAATAATGCCCTTGCTTGCAAAAGCCGATCTTCCTCTTTTGGTACATTGCGAAATTCCAGATGGGACTGGCGGTTTTCCGGACAACTCGGAACCTCACCGCTACCAGCATTACCTCAATAGTCGCCCCGCTTCTTGGGAGGTTAACGCGATTGCGGCGGTTATTGCGCTTTGTGCTAAACACAGATGCAGAACCCATATTGTACACGTCTCCGCCTCGGAATCTCTGTCACTTATTGAGGCGGCAAAAAAAGAGGGGTTACCCTTAACTGCCGAAACTTGTGCGCATTACCTTTATTTTTCGGCGGAAGAAATCCCAGATCGGAGCCCAATTTATAAATGTGCCCCACCCATTCGGGCACAAGCCAATAACAACAAATTAAAAATGGCCCTAAAAACAGGCATTTTGGACTTTATCACATCGGATCACTCGCCAGCACCTGCAGAAGTAAAATCCCTTGAAAGTGGGAATTTTAAGACGGCGTGGGGGGGTATTTCTGGTTTACAATCCCTACTTCCTGCGAGTTGGACAGCACTAAAAGAAGAATTTTCGTTGGAAGAGTTCATCCCATTACTCACTGAAAAACCAGCAAAATTTCTTGGCCTATTCCCGCAAAAAGGCGTCCTACAAGAGGGATCAGATGCAGATTTTGTGGTCTGGGAGCCTGAAATTTCTTTTGTGTTAAAGCAAGAAGATTTACAATATCGTCACAAATTTTCTCCCTACATGGGCAAGCCTTTTTTTGGAAATATTATTGCAACCTATGTTGTAGGAGAAAATGTCATTCATCACCGCCCAAACACCTTAAAAAAAGGAACATGCACCCTCAAAAAATCCAAGAAATCCTAAAGGACGCACCAGATTTCACCAAAAAAACCTATTTGGCCGCCGAAGCAATGGGCGGAAAAGTATTGTATGCCACCGACGAGTTTTTCGCGGAAAAAGAAAACCTCATCAAGCCCGGAAGAGGTGTTTTTATCGAAGATAAATATACCGAACGTGGAAAATGGATGGATGGATGGGAGTCTCGGAGGCGCAGAACACCCGGCCATGATTATGCTGTAATCCAATTGGCAACCGATGGCATTGTTGCCGGTTTCGACATAGACACCAACCACTTTACAGGGAATCACCCTCCTTTTGCATCGGTCGAAGGGATTCTTTTGCATCCAGACCAAGACGTCAAAAACTGGGATGACCCTTCCCTGCGTTGGGAAGTTCTGCTCCCACGCCTTCCTCTTGATCCCGGAAGCCACAATTATTATGTATGTCACAACGCCACCCCAGTAAATCATGTGCGCCTCCACATTTATCCGGATGGGGGAGTTGCCCGTTTTCGGGTGTATGGCGATGTTCAAAAAGACTGGTCGGTGGTGTCTAATGATACCAAAATAGACTTGGTCGCCGCCTTAAATGGGGGCCATGCTCTTATGTGTAACGACATGTATTTTAGTGACATGCGAAATCTAATCTTGCCACAAAGAGGCATTAATATGGGGGATGGCTGGGAAACCAAACGTAGCCGCACCCCGAACCATCACGATTGGGTGATTTTACGACTTGGGCATAAAGGTATTTTACAAGAAGTACTCGTGGATACCGCACATTTTAAGGGGAATTACCCCGATTATTGCACTTTAGAGGGTTGTTTTGCCGAAGATGATGAAGCGGTTTTGTGTGGAAAGGCGGAATGGAAAGCACTTATGCCACCCCTCAAACTCCAACCCGACAATGAGCACAGCGTCAGTCTCTCGCCAGACTTGCCGCCGGTCTCGCATGTACGATTTTCAATTTATCCAGATGGCGGTGTAAGTCGCCTCCGGTTGTTTGGCCACATTGTTTAATTTACTTCACGCACATGGTTTACGTGTTCATTTTGGCGGTTATTGCCTTTCTGGGCTTGTTCGGTTTAACGGTAATATTCCACCTTCGGAAAAAAAATAATCCAGAAGCCATACCAGACGAAAAAACCAAAGGTTGGACTTATTTTGCCTTGTTATTGTCCTTGGCCGCCGTCATTTTTTCGGGTTATCATCTTGCCTTAGGAAGCCCTTGGGAAGCCCATCTTTTTGAGTGGATGAATTTAGTCCTCCGGCTGATGCACTTTACCTTTGGAATTGCATGGATTGGGGCTTCTTTCTATTTTGTTTTCTTGGAGAATGCGCTAAATCGAACCGAAAATGTACGCGAGGAATTGGCTGGAAATCTTTGGGCAGTGCATGGTGGTGGCTTCTATTATTTAGAAAAATACAAGGTTGCTCCCGCCGAAATCCCAAAGAAGTTACACTGGTTTAAATATGAGGCTTATTTCACTTGGCTGTCTGGTTTTAGCCTTTTATTTGTGGTTTATTATTTCAATGCCAAATCCATGTTAATAGACCCCCAAATTATGGAGTTACATCCCATTACTGCCATTGCAATGGGTGTTGCTTCCCTTATTATTGGATGGTTTATTTATGATGGACTATGTAGAACACCTTTGGTACAAAATAATCTTTTATTTGGCCTTGTTTTTTTGGTTATAGCTGTTGTTTTTGCCTTTTTCTATACGCAGGTTTTTAGCCCACGGGCGGCATTTATTCATTTTGGTGCATTTCTCGGAACTATCATGGCCGCGAATGTTTTTTTTGTCATTATCCCCTCACAAAAAGCCTTGGTGAGCGCTGCGAAAAAAGGAGAAGCCCCTGATAGCCAATTAGGTAAAAAAGCAGGGTTGCGCTCCTTGCACAACAATTATTTTACGCTGCCAGTCCTTTTTGTAATGATCAGCAACCACTTCCCGACGACCTTTGGTCACGCCTATCCTTGGTTGATTCTTTTCGGGATTTCGGTGGGTTTGGCTGGGATCAAACACTACCTAAACGTCTTGGAAAAGCACCAATACAATGTCTGGATTTTACCCGCTTCAGTCGTTTTATTGTTGGGCATTGCCTTCATCACAGGCCCCAAAGCCTCGTCAAACTCGGCAAGTTGTGCGCCAGTGCCTTACGAGCAAGTTCACAGCATTGTCCAAACCCGATGCCAAACGTGCCATTCCTCCAATCCTACCGACGATGTGTTTAAAATTGCCCCGAATGGCGTCTTGTTTGAAACGCCGGCACATCTAATAAACGCCAAAGACAAAATCCTACAACGGGTTATCCTCACCGAATCTATGCCCTTGCTCAATAAAACCAAGATGACCAAAGCCGAACGAGAAACCCTGCGTTGCTGGATAGAACAAGGCGCAAAATCAAATTAATACCAATCAGAAATTAAGAACATGCTTTATCCATCAACGCTTTCACCCCCTTTGGGTGTTGAAAGATTGAAAACGAGTAACCTATAAACGTAATTTCCCCTAATTGGTATAAGTATTTATTATTTATGAATCTAAACGACCTAAACTTGCTCCCCAAACAAGCGGCTTACGAAAGTTTTTTTGCTTGTTGTGGTTCTGAAAATTGGGCGCTAAACATGGTGGCCGGTAGGCCCTATACCAGCACCGAGCAAATGATAGAAGTGGCTACAAACCTGTGGTACAACGTTTGTTCTGAAAAAGATTGGCTAAGCGCCTTCACGCAACATCCTAAAATTGGAGACTTGGCATCGTTACAGAAAAAATTTGCTTCTACAAGCCATTTAGCGGGCGCTGAACAATCGGGCGTTTTGGCAGCCGAAACCAAAACCCTGCAAAACTTAGCACAAGCAAATGAAGATTACGAAAGTGCAAATGGCTTCATTTTTATTGTATGTGCCACCGGAAAAAGTGCAACAGAAATGCTTGGGCTACTGCGTGAGCGTCTTTCACACCAAACCACAGTAGAACTCCGCATCGCGATGGGCGAACAACACAAAATAAGCCTGATCCGTTTACAGAAATGGTTAGTTCAAGCTGATTGGTCTGGGCTAAAAATAAGCCAGCTCACCACACATGTTTTGGATACCTCGGCGGGGGTAACGGGTAAAAACATCACCATACGCCTGCAAGACCAACTTCAAGACGGTACTTGGCAAACATTTGCGCTGGGCCAAACGAACCACGATGGCCGGATTCCAGATTTGTTACCGCCAAACAGGAACCTTCCGGCCAAAACCTACCGACTGGTTTTTGACACCGCACAGTATTTCCAAAGTCGCCAACAAGAAACCTTTTATCCCGAAGTGGAAATTCAATTTACCATTCGTGATGACGCACATTATCACGTACCCCTTTTACTAAATCCCTTCGGATATTCCACCTATCGTGGAAGCTGAACGCACGCCCTTATCAACCCGCTAAACACCAATCCAGATGCTTAAATTGACGATAGACAACGATCAAAAAGACAAACTTTTTAGTGCACTTAGCACCGCAAATCTTGCTTTCCAACAAAAATATCCGGGAGATCGGCCAGACCGTCAACCCGTGCATACCGTTTATGGGGGCGCAAATTTATTCCGCAGCAACTCGATTCCAGCTTTGGGCAAGCGTGCTTTAGAGATAATGGAAACCTATGCACCCGACTTTTTGACGTTTGGGCGCATTTTCGGCTTAGAAGGCATGGCGTTAATTCCTGATAACGTCGTCGTATCTGACTTGGAGGCCCAACTTAAACCGCTCTCGGCACGCGATCGCCGAGCACATCCAGCTGGTCTGGCCTATGAAGTTTATCATAAGGTGCACAAAAAATTACAAGGAGAAGCCATTGAGGACTTCCGCGTTGACTTTGAAGACGGTTATGGCAACCGATCGAATGAAGAAGAAGACCTAACCGCCATTTTTACAGCCAAGGAAATGGCGCGTGGTATGAAGGAAAACACGCTTTCACCTTTCATTGGGATTCGGATCAAGCCCTTCACCGAAGAAATGAAAGAACGCGGTTTGAGAACGTTGGATATTTTTATAACCACACTTGTCCAAGAAACACAGGGAATACTTCCCGAAAATTTTGTGGTGATGTTGCCTAAAGTGACGATTCCAGAGCAAGTAAGCACCCTTGTTGGTTTCTTTGAGGCTTTAGAGACGACACTGGGTTTGATGCCACAAACGCTGAAAATGGAAATGATGGTCGAGACAACCCAGTCCATTATGGATCATGAAGGTATAAATCCCCTTTTCCGGTTTATCCGCGCGAGTAAGGGCCGCTGCATTGCCACTCATTTTGGCACATATGATTATACCGCATCGTGCAGTATAACTGCTCGTTACCAAGAAATGGATCACCCTGTATGTGATTTTGCTCACCACATGACCAAAGTCGCCCTTGCACATACGGGTATTTGGCTCTCCGATGGCGCAACAAACACCATGCCCATTGGCCCACATCGGGGTGAAGACCTGACCGAAGCCGAACTTAATGAAAACAGGGCCGTTGTTCATCGTGCATGGCGAAAGGGCTATGACCACATCCGACACTCGCTTTGGAACGGATTTTATCAGGGATGGGATCTTAATCCGGCACAGTTGCCCATGCGGTATGCGGCGGTATTTGCGTTCTTTATGGAAAGCTATGACGACGCTGTGGCGCGGCTCCGTACATTTGTCGAAAAAGCGGCACGTGCAACCCTCATCGGTGATGTGTTTGATGATGCTGCAACGGGGCAAGGACTCCTCAATTATTTCTTGCGGGCCTTGAACAGTGGCGCCATTACCGAAGAAGAGGTTTTGGAAACAGGACTCACGCTGGAGGAGATTCGCGGACGCTCCTTCAAAGCGATTCTTGAAAATAGGCGTATGCAGCAGCCTTAAACGTTGGGGTTAGGGCAAAACACAGGATTGCCTTTTTCTATTGCAAGAAAGGCTTTATCTTAGACTTGGCCCCGAAGGTACAAATGCCAATTTCCTCCCCGAAATTTACGCTCAATTTGGTATCTCCTTACCCAATCCCAAATTCCTGATGAACAAGACATTGCTTTTTTGCATAGTTGCTTCTTTGCTCGCAGGCTGTATCAAAAACAGCAATACAGAGGAAATAAAATATTTTCGTCCTTCTGAACGGGCATATTTGCAAAGACTCTATCCTTATGGACAAGCAGATCCAGAGGTTTATCCCAAAGCACTTCGGCACATTGCTTTGATGCAAAGCCAAGCGCTTCAAAAGCGGAGTATTTGGTCTAATATTGATTGGACTTTTGCCGGCCCAACCAATATTGGGGGGCGTGTGGTGGATTTGGAATACAATCCTTTAGACCCGAATACGGTTTATGCAGCCTCGGCAACGGGTGGGCTTTTTAAAAGCACCAATGGTGCCCAGAATTGGAGCGCCATAACGGATCAACTGCCTATTCAAAGCATTGGAGATTTGGGGATTGACCCGCAAAACCCCAATAATTTGTATTTGGGTACTGGAGAGGCAAATGGCGGACACAACAATTTTTCCGGCGGCGGGCTGTATAAATCTACCAATGGTGGTCAATCGTGGGCTTTTATGGGCCTTGGTAAAACAACGTCCATTGGCCGCGTGGTGGTGGATTACCAAAACCCGCAACAGGTCTTTGTCGCAGCCGTTGGCTCCTACTTTCACCCCAATCCGGACAGAGGCGTTTATCGCTCCAAAAACGGTGGTGTAACATGGGAAAAAGTACTTTTTGTATCCGATTCCACAGGCGTGGTGGATTTATTGCAACACCCCAAAAATCCCAATATTCTCTTTGCAGCTACATGGGAGCGGGTTCGACGACCAGACTTCAACACCCACCTCTATGGGCCATCCAGCGGGGTTTACCGCAGTACCGACGGCGGCGACACTTGGCATCTTTTGGCAAATGGCCTGCCCGATGCTAAACAGCAAAATGTAGGCAGAATTGGTTTGGCTATATCCCAAAGCTCACCCAACATCGTGATGGCCTTGTATAGCAATGGGAGTTCCTTGAGTGGGCTTTACAAAAGTACCGATGGTGGTGATTCCTGGGCAACGACAACCGGAATGACGTCTCTTAGTGGAACAGATGGGGGATTTACGTGGTTTTTTGGCCAAATTCGCATCCACCCTACCAATCCCAACCTTGTTTTTGTGCTGCAAGTCCAGTGTATGCGCTCAACGGATGGCGGCCAATCCTTCTCGAATGTCACGGAAAATATGCACGTTGATTTTCACGCCATGGCCTTCCACCCACAAGACCCTAACCTCATCCTAACGGGCAATGATGGAGGAATAGACTACTCAACCAATGCGGGTTTAAATTGGTCGCCAAGCGGTGATATACCCATTACCCAATTTTACGAAATCAACTATGACCCAACGAATCCACTAAGGCTTTATGGCGGCACGCAAGACAATGGAACCATCCGCACCCTCACGGGCGGAACGTCCGATTGGGGTTCTATTTACGGCGGAGATGGATTTTATGTGATTGTACATCCCACCAATCCCAATATTATTTATGCAGAATCCCAGAATGGTGGGCTTGGGAAATCCATTAATGGTGGTACCTCTTTCCGTAGTGCATTAACAGGAGTCAACAATGGCGATAAAAGAGATTGGTCTATGCCCGTGATCATGGATCCCCACCAACCGGAAACCTTGTATCTGGGTACAAATCGCATTTATCGAACAGAAAATGGGGCTACTAACTGGAGTATCGTCTCTCCAGTTTTACCGCGTGCTGTTGCTGCTTCTCGATTGGGCGCCATTACCACCATTGCCGTCTCTCCTACCAACCGGAACATTGTCTATGCCGGAACCGATGACGGGCAAGTTTGGGTGACAAAAGATTATGCCAATTCTTGGACAAATATCTCTTCGGGGCTGCCCACTCGCTGGGTAACACGCATTGCAGTTGATCCCAAAGATGAGAATGCCGCCGTAGTCACCTTTTCTGGTTTAAAATTTTATGATCCCCAACCACACGTTTTTCGCACAACAAATCTTGGAGTAACATGGCAAAACGTTTCTGCAAACCTACCAGACCTTCCGATTAATGCCTTAATCATTGATCCCAAAAATGGGGCAAATATTTTTGTGGGGACTGATGCAGGCGCCTTTATGACGAACAATTATGGGGGGAGTTGGGAACCACTTGGGGCGGGTTTGCCTGCTGTTCCGGTCTATGACTTTAAAATCACGCCGGATCGTTCATTTTTGATTGCGGGAACACACGGAAGGGGCATGTATAAATTACCGCTTGCCGCTTTGCCGGTGTCCACGACCAATGAAGCCCTTCCAAATTCCTTGGTAACTCTCAACATTTTCCCCAATCCCATCGGCGCACATGGAACCATTGAACTGAACCTTCAGCTTCCCCAAATGGTACGATTAGAGGTTTTTGATCTGCAGGGAAGACGTATCCGAATGCTTTCAGATGCTTCTTTGGGTGCTGGACACCATAGATTTGCATTAGGCGTGCGAGATTGGGCGAATGGAACCTATATCGTCCGGCTTGCTACCGCGCAAAAGGTCATCACCCAGAAATTGACGGTTCGTCGTTAGGAAAATTTGTGGCGTACATGTTGGAAACCGGAATTTGTGGAAAAACCAAGCCTATTGAAAGAATCGCGACCCACTCTAATGGTTTTAACAAGGTATAAGCCAAGTCCGCCTGCCATTTTGAACGACTCACCCAATGGCGTACTAAATATGGCCCGACCTTGTTGTACCTTTTACGGATAAATCCATGCAAATCAGGACTAAATGCACGCAAACCCAATTCAGCGGCTTTGAGCACTTGAAGTTGTTTGTTCATGATAAAAGGTACGCCATTTATCGCAATACGGATGCGATGCCTTACCCACTTTTGATGACCATGAGCTGCTGCCGAGGCAACATAACAATCATCGGGCGGCTCTACGGGTAAATTAGCGTAATACCTTGTTGCCTCAAGCCAAGTTAAGTACCAAGATGCACCATAAAGACCCGTCCAGCCCAAAGCCCACATAACAAGAGGTTTCTTCGGATAATGAAACGCCCAAACTTCTTTTGTTACCCGTAGAAAACTCAGGGTAAACAACCCGGGTCCCAAGATTGGGAAAAACAAAAGAGGAGCAAACAAGCTACCAAACGAGGTCATCCCACCGAAAAAATACCCCCCAACCACGACCAAACTGCCAACGACCAAATACCCCAAAACAAGCCATAAAAACATTTTGGGCAATTTGGTAACTAAATAATATAAGCCGTAGGAAAGCAAATAAGTAGTGGCTAAACCTATCCCCCAAAAGAAGCTCGTATTATAAAATAACGATAGGGACATCAAGACGTTGAAGTGGATGCCCAATAAAATACCTGTAACCAATCCCCAACGAATGGCCCCATAAGCCAAATTCGTCAACTCCAACCCAGCCAAAGTCATTGAAATAGACGCATACAGCAGGCACGGCCAAAAATACCACGACCACGTTGGCCCGATCAATAAACCAATAAAGGTATTTGCTCCGGACTGCCATTGCGGATCCAAATACACTTCCCAAAATGCAAAACAGACGATGGGCAGCAGCCAAACAACAAGATAATCCACCCACAGCGGACCCAAATACTTGTGCTTGTGACCCATCAAGGGTTCGTTTGTCAACGTTTCCATACTGCCAAATTTGAGAACGATTATCGGAACAAAAAAAAGCCCTTTCATGTAAAGATGATTTAGGGCTTTACGATCAAGCTTAAAATGGCTTTTTCACCTATCGTGTGGTTAGTGAAGTACCAACTGTCTTATGGGCATTAACCCACATCTCCCCATCCGGAAATACTGTTCGCATACAACAATTTTTTGTTTTTTAATAGGCTAAAGCCACTTTTGGTACGCTTAAGGGTATAGCCGCCACCGCGCCATTCTGTGTTATTTTTGTTCTTTTTGACACGATTAAGCACAATACCTTTAGCAGCAGCGGGAACAAAGACCTCAATTTTAGCATCACTTCCCGCCTTCTTGACCAAATAGGCAACCGTTGTTTTGTCTAAAGAGGTTGCTTTGGGATCTAAAGCAATGCTGTTTTCAAAAACGCGGATACAAGATTTTTTCAAAACAGACCAAGTATATCCAGCAGAACCGATACACCCATGGGCATCTCGATCACCACCCACCATTTCAGGCTTGTCTTGGGCAAACGTTTTTGGGCTAAGGATAAGGAGTAGCGAAGCGCATACACCGAAGAAGACGTTTTTTTTCATGCTAATTAAGAATGTTAATGAAAGAAGATAAGCATCTCGCCAGAATTTTGGCTTAACCAAAAATACACATCAAACAACCATGATACAAGTTCTTCAAGTCCTTACGTGCCGAAGATTCGGTCACCGGCATCACCCAATCCGGGTAAAATGTACTTAAGACTATTTAATTCCCGATCCAATGTGGCCACAATGATTTCAACATCGGGATGTGATTCCTCGACTGCTTTAACCCCTTCCGGTGCTGCAACCAAGCAAACCAGATGAACTTTTTTGGCCCCTTTTTCCTTGAGCATATGGATTGCCCAGATAGCACTTCCGCCCGTTGCCAGCATAGGATCAACAATAAACGCATCGGCCTGCGGCAAATGATCCGGCAGATTTAGATAATATTCCACCGGATGATGCGTCACTTCATCCCTATAAACCCCCACATGTCCGATCCTCGCCTCTGGCACAAAGCGGATAAAACCATCCACCATGCCTAAACCCGCTCTTAGAATCGGAACCAAAATAATTTCTTGTGCAAATCGGTATCCTACGGTGGTCTCCAAGGGCGTTTCGACCAAGTATTCAGCAAGCGAGACATGCCGCAAAGCCTCATAAGCAAGGATTGCGGTAGCATCCGTTAACACTTTTCTGAACGTTCCATGCGGCGTGTTTTTGTCGCGCAAAATGGTGAGATCGCGTTTAAGAACTGGATGATCAACAACTTTTAACATATTATTAACGATTATTTTTTATGGATTTAGACCTATTTGGATTGGTCTGCTTGCATCCGTAATCCATTCACTCCACGAACCCGGATACACTTTTGGCATGGCAAGACCCGCATGAACAAAGGATAAGGCTAAATGTGCTGCCGTTACCCCAGAGCCACAATAACAAACCGGATTTTCGTATTGTAATAATTCTTGCCTTAAAAGTGCTTCTGGTTTAAAGTTTTTAATCGCAGTGGATGAATCCGGCGCAAAACTTTCTATAAATGGGCGTGATAAAGCACCGGGTATATGTCCTGCAACGGGGTCAATGACTTCATTTTCACCGCAATAACGGTCAAATGTGCGTGCATCCAAGAGTCTATGATTGTTCGAGGCCAATATAACGCCATCAATATCGGCAACCATTTCGGAGCGCAAAGCAGGCAAAAACAACCGTTTAGGACGAAGTTCAACAACATCCGACACAGGGTATTCTTTAGCGATCCAAGCTGGCCATCCACCTTCTAAAACAGCTACTTTTTTATGCCCCAACCATTGTAAAAGCCACCATAACCGAGCGGCAAAAGCCCCGCCAAAACCATCATACGCAACCACCTGAACGTTTTCGTCCACACCCCATTCACCTAATTTCTGAGCAAGTAAGTTAGGGTCTGGCAGCGGATGACGTCCGGTTTTCCCTTGGAGAATTGGTCCGGACAAGTCCGTTTCTAAGTCGGCAAATTGCGCACCTACAATATGAGAGGCCATAAACTGGGTACGCCCTTCACTTATGTTCATCAAATTATGGCGGACATCAAAAATCACCCAGTTGGGATCGCCCAAATGTTGGTTCAGGACTTCAGGGGTAAGGAGTGTGTGAAACATTTCTATTTGCAATAACGGTTTTATACAACTGCCCGCCTTCCGTCAAACGGCGTTCTTGCGTCTGATAATCCACCCGATAGAGGCCAAAACGCGGCTCAAAACCATGCGCCCACTCAAAATTGTCCATAAGAGACCAATGAAGATAGCCCTTAACGTCCGCCCCATCCCGTATGGCTTGTTGGAGTGCGTATAAAGACTCCGTAAGAAAAGCAACCCTGCGCCGATCTGGCATTTCTGCATCGCAAATCCCATTTTCCGTCACCCAAATAGGCAAATTTAGTTCGTTCACCATCATAAGCGCATCATAAAAAGACTGCGCCCATAGTTCCCAACCCATGTCATTTACCGGAAAGCGCTGGTCGGTGTGCAGGGAAAATGGAGGTTGTTTCATGGGGTTAAACTGGATCAAACTGCGCGTATAATGATTTAACCCTATAAAATCCAATGTTTTAGCCAATTCAGGGAGATGCGATTTTCGGTCGAACTGTCCGGGCATGGTAAGCTGGAAAACGCCCGTCTGAAGCGCCTCTAAAATTGCTGTATTGTAGAGCCGGTTCATCAAATTCGACAAATAACGATCGGCAGGATTCCATTTGGATTTTGGGTCGAAGAGCAAGACATTTTTCGCAATGCTCACTTGGCACGGGAGGCCATCCCCGTCTGCGTCCAATTTGTCCAACTCATGAATCAAATGATAGGCGCGTGCATGGGCAAGTAAGACATTCTCCATGACCTCGGCCATCGTTACCGGATCTGTTTTGCCGGGAGGAAATTCCCCCAACATCCAGCCCATCACCGAGAAGACTTCCGGCTCATTAATCGTGATCCAGAAATCCACCAAATCGGACAAAACAGGGACAACAAATCTTACAAATCTTTCGAAATAGGCAATATTTTCCTTTTTCTCAAACCCACCTCTATTTGAAAACCAAATTGGTTCGGAAAAATGGTGGAGGGTAATCATGGGTTTTATCCCAGCTTCGCGCAAACTTTTACACCATTGGCGGTAATGCAAAATTGCAGCTTCATCAAAATGCTCCTCTTCCGGTTCTATCCTGCTCCATTCCAACGAAAAGCGGTACACCTCAAGACCCATTTCTTGCATTAGCACCAAATCCGATGGAAACCGATTCCAATGGTCGGCAGCCTCGCCACAAGATTCCCCCGTTCGAATGCCCGGAGTACCGTCTGGCCGGACAAATTGCTCGAATGCGGTCCAGTTGTTGTTGGAATTGCCTCCTTCTATTTGGTGTGCCGCCGATGCAGCACCAAAAGCAAAATCTTTCGGAAACACAAAAGATTCCGGATTTGCTTGTTTAAAGTCTAATATTCTTTTACGCTTAATCAAAGTATTGTATTTTAATAACTTACATTAAATGTTTACACTATCGAACGCAAAATTTCAGGAATGATACGATTCATATCCTTGGTTTCTAATTCATAGAACAAGGGCAATCGGATTAAACATTCCGTATAAAAATCTGCATTTGGCAAAGCCCGCCCATCGTGTTTTAAGGCATAAAATGGGCTTTTGTGCAGAGAAAGATAGTGAAAAACGGCGTGGAATCCCGCACGATTTAAGGTATCAATAATGTTTTGTCGTTGAGCGCCATCTTTTGCAACAAGGTAGAACATGTGTGCATTATTGGTCGCATAAGCAGGTATTACGGGTAGCTTTACCTCATTTTCCGGCAAGGACTTCAAGCCAATGTAATAGTGCTGCCACAATGAGGTGCGCTTTTTTTGTATGGCCTCCATTTGTTCTAACTGCGCATACAAAAAAGCCGCCACAATCTCGGAAGGCAAAAAAGAAGACCCAACGTCAATCCAGCCATATTTATCGGTTTCTCCCCTAAAAAATGCGGCCCGATTGGTTCCTTTTTCCCAGATAATTTCGGCACGGGCAATAAATTGCGGCTCGTTCACCACCAACATTCCCCCTTCCCCGGCAATGATATTCTTGGTCTCGTGGAAAGAAAATGCGGCCAAATGCCCAATACCACCCAAGGCTATTTTTTTTCCGTCCGAAAACGTATAAAAACTATCTATCGCTTGTGCTGCATCTTCCACGACAAAAATCCCCTTTCGGTTTGCAAGCGACATAACCTTTTCCATATCACAGGCCACACCCGCATAATGCACCACAACGATGACCTTGGTTTTCGGCGTAATAAGGCTTTCCAAATGGTCTTCGTCTAAGCCCGGATGATCGGGTCTGGAATCTGCAAAAACCAATTTAGCCCCGCGAAGTACAAAGGCATTCGCCGTAGAAACAAAGGTATATGATGGCAAAATCACTTCATCATCAGGCTGGATGTCCAACAATAGAGCGGCCATTTCCAGCGCATCCGTACACGAAGTGGTTAATAAACACTTTTTAAAACCATATTTTTCTTGAAAATATTGATGGCATTTTTGTGTATATTTCCCATTTCCACTGATTTTTCCGCTATGAACCGCATCGTAAATATAGTGCGTTTCTTTTCCCGTGAGAAAAGGTTTATTAAATGGAATTTTATCCATTATACCTCCATTTTTAATTTTGCACGATCTTTTTTTTAATTTCTAACAACAACTTTAACACCAAACCTTTGTCTAATGCACTTTGTAATAAGCCTCCATTAAAACGGTCAGCACGTACCAAAAGGGTTATAATTTTGCATAAATCCGGAATTGATAATGCAGATAAGTCGCTATTTAGATTATGAATAAAATCTTTTCCTTTTTGCCAATTCACCCAATCAAACACAATCATAATGGGCGTTTTGTGATGAACAACATCTAAAAACTGTCGAAGTAAATCCGATTCATAAAAACGAGTAACCGAAATCTGTTCTTCTTCATCATTGGTGCTTCTACTTTCAAGTATTTCGATAAAATCAAGTAGTGGCTTCCATTTTTCCATTGGATAAGATGCCAAAACTTCGACATAATTTTCTTGTAAATAAGCCATGTTTAACCTACTAAATTGTGGGAGAAATCCAATTTAATTTTCTTCCCTATGTTTCTTCCAAAGATGCTGAATATACATTGTTTCATGGCGTATGTAACCCATTTTTTCATAAAACACACAAGCGCCCCGATTCATGGCTTGGGTCGGAATATGCAGTTCATTTACATTGTGCTCAACGCAAAATTTTTCGGCAGCACAAAGGAGTTCTGTTCCAATTCCTCGCCTTTGGTGTTCTGGATGCGTTGCAATTAGCCCAATCTGCCCTAATGCTCCTGAAAGCTTTACCGAAACAAATCCCAAAACCGTATCTTGTTCATTAAAAACAAAGACTTGATCTGCTAAATGCCCAATCACAGAGACATCAACCCATCTACGATAAAGCCGCCTAAAATCTTCTTCCTTGAAGTATGGGTCTAACCGAAAACGGCTAAACCTTCCAGATTCATAGGCCAACGCATACAAATCTTCGGCCTTGAATTTTGTCGAATCTAATGGAAGTACGGACGGAGAGAGGCACGTTGAAAGAAGTAATTTCTTCACATAAAACCGCTTCTCTTCTTGGAATGTTTCAGCAAAATCTGGCAAGCAAATAGGCGTAAAAGCATTACTTTTTACCACTATTAAATCATAAGCATCAAGATTTTCTAAAGCCTTTTTGTCCCATTCTGCAATTTCCAACCCAAAAAAAGTGCTATCCCAATCCAATCTTTTCGTCATAACGCTTCATCTACAATAAAAATGGGTCTATTTTTGGCCTGATCGAATATTTTCCCCACATAAATCCCAGTAATACCAATACTTGTAATGATGATCCCCGAGAAAAACCAAATGGAAACAATAATGGAGGCATAACCAATGACTTCTATTGCACCTGTTAGTTTCTGATACAGATTATAAATTCCGATCATAAACGCAAAAAATGAAATATAAAGTCCAAATTTAACCATTAGTTTTAAGGGCTTATTGGAGAAAGAAACAATGGTATTAAATGCCAACGCCAATAGTTTTCCAAATGAATAGGAAGAACGCCCTTCCAAACGATCTCCGTGTATAACTTCGATAGTGGTTCTCTTAAACCCAACCCAATTAATAAATAGCGGAAAAAACTTTATAACATCCGCAAGAGACAAGACCGATAAGACCACTTTATGGTGATAAATGCCAAAATTCGCCACCTCATGATCGTATTTTGTTTCGGTAAAAAAGCCATAAACCTTTGAAAAAAGATAGGAAGATGTTTTTTTAAGAATGGTATCGGTTCTGTTTTTCCGTTTGGCTTGTACCACCTCAAAGCCTTCCAGTGCTTTTTGGTAAAGACGAGGAATCTCGGAAGGCCGATCTTGCAAATCGCAATCCATCACCACAACCCATTCGCCTTTTGCCGCCGTTAGCCCAGCCATAATGGCCGGATGTTGACCAAAATTCCGGCTTAAACGAATACATCGCACGTTTTGCAGCTCCTTAGCCAAGCCCACCATCACTTCCCAACCCTTATCGGGGCTGCGGTCATCAACCAAAACAATCTCATACGAGACGCTCATGGAGCACAAAACGCCCTCCAATTCCTGTACCAAGTTGGCCACAATGTGTTCGGCCTTATAAACCGGACTTACAACAGAAATCATTGGGCGGCTTGCTTCAAACATCGTTTAAGGTATCCTAATCCCAGTCAATGGTCAGATGGGTTAGAATGGAAAGTTGTAAAATGTGATTCATTTGGTTTCGCTCCTTGCCGGGAACGAACTGGTTAATATACGACGCTTCTAACGATAGATTTTGCCCCAACTTCCGCCCAAAACCAAAATTGGCGCGGTTTTGATCTGTACGACCCTCCGACAATCGGTATTGATACTCATTACCTATTCCCACATACCAATCACTATTGGAGGAAAGTTTACGGGTTGCACGCACCGAATAACGGGTACGCAGTTGAAAATCCCCATCAATCCATCTTTGTTCTAACCTTACACGGTGTGCGGCATCGGCAAACTTCCACGGCGCACGCCGAATCCACTGCTGATAAACCCGATGTTCGTACCGACGATTATCACCGCCCAAAATTGCGAAGGCATATCCGGTACTGGCCGTTCTGTTCGACTTGACCTGCCGGTTCACCGCGACCCGATTTTTCCACTGCTGTAGGTCGCCAGTCAAAGATTTTAAACGCACTTGAGAGTCAAAATGCAGCCCCCACTGGGGTGTCAAACGATAATTACCCACATATGTGTACCAACCGCTGCTACCTTGTACCGTTTCTTGTCCCAGTCCTATTTTATAGGAAAACAGACCAACACATACCAAAACAATCAATTTCATACATTCTCCAATTTTATTTTTACAACATGGAAGAACATACGCAACGATGTTAAAATAGTGCTGGTCGTTGCGTTAGATTTTGATTACAAATTGCTCTTCCTGCTGAACCGTCTGCACGAACCCCACCATCAATTGAATGATGTTTTCGACATCGCGGGTATCTATCATCTCAATGGTTGAGTGCATATAGCGCATGGGCAAGGAGATTAAGGCACTCGGAATGCCCGTCTTCGCTACAAAAATATCGTCCGTATCCGTGCCTGTATATCGAGAAACAGCCTCATGTTGGAGTACTATTCCATTTTTTTTAGCCACTTCCATCAATTTCTCCACAACCAATGGATGATTCGCCCCACCATGCGAGAGTGTTGGCCCAGCGCCAAGTTTTACCTCGCCGTGTTCTAAGGCATTGATGCCCGGCGTATCGGTTGCATGGCAAACATCCACCACCAACGCAACAGACGGATGCAGGCGATAGGCCGCCATTTTTGCACCATTCCCACCAATTTCTTCTTGTACCGCATTCAGAGCATAAACGGTTGCGAATGATTTTCCGGCCGCTTTTAGCCTGCGCATGGCTTCAGCGATCATATACCCACCGATGCGGTTGTCTAAGGCACGTCCAATCATTCGGTTGGGTGTAAGTTCTAATGGCCCGTCTTCATAGACGCCCACTTGCCCAATCCGCAACCCACGCGCCTCGGCTTCTTCTTTGCTATCCGCCCCAATATCTACCCACAAATCGTGTATTTTAGGCACTTTTTCATCATCACGATCGCGAATATGAATGGCCGTATTCCCGATAACACCCACCACGTTCCCCAAATCTCCCGTAAAAACCACCCGTTTTCCGCGTGCTATTGCATGATCGCTTCCACCAACCCGACGAACATACAGCAAACCATCTGAAGTGATATGATGGATCATAAACCCGATTTCGTCCGCATGTGCTTCTAACATTACCGTTGGTGTTTTTGCAACGCCGTGCAGGGTTCCCCACGTATTGCCATAGGCATCATTGCTAACCTCATCGGCAAATGTGCGCATGAAATTTGCCCAAACCCGCTGACCCGGAGCTTCAAATCCAGAAGGACTTGCTGTTTGAAGTAACTCCCAAAGAAAATCTTTTGCGTGCATTTTAAATCCTTTTGATTGCATCGAAATACTAAACTTGTTGCGCAACACGCGCATTTAAGACCCAAAATACCAATAGATTGCCATTTTTAAGTTTTTTCTGCAAGAAGACATTCATAATTTATAACATGGGTCGTTGGATGGTTTTAGAAAGGGATTGACCTAAACGGTAGTAAGCCCGATGAGGCGTTATTTTGAGAAAGAGAAAAAAACAAGTAACTCTGGAAAAAAGGAAGAATAAATTGAATGCATTCTAATTTTATGGTGCTATACTCATAAGTGTACTTAGTGTAATGGCCATAACGCATCATTTTATTTCACTTAATTAAAATTATTAAATCGGAGTTATGTTATGAAAAAGCTATTTTATGGCCTCTTCTTAATGGCTGGAAGTGTTGTACCTTTCTCGCCCCAGCAGGCCGAAGCAGCCATTGCACCAAATCGTTGTTTATTTGAAGTCTATGATGTTAAATGTCCTGAACCTAAAAGAACGCGCCTTGAATGCCTTGAAGCAGAATGTGGAGACTCATGTTCAGAAGTTTCCTGCCTACTGAATTAGGTTGATTTCTTACAAGACATAAAGATATTTATGTGTTATTGCTCAAGGATTACCATTAGGGCATTCGCATAAATATCTTTATGATGTATTATGTTTTGGTCATACTTCTTTTTTTTACACATTATCTTTTCAAAGTGGCAATGCAGACACGTAAATACCTATCGCGCTTATGCTTTATCTCCGGACTCTTTTTCTTGGCTTCCTGCACCAACGAGGCAAAGATACCCAGCAAGATGGTTTCATTTGAGGATGCCTTTCAACTACAAAGAAAAATCTATTTAGATGAAGAGATTAAACTTGCCGGTATTCATTCATTTAATGTTGATAAGCTTGAGAACATTCTATTATTGGATATTGTCACCAAACAAGTTATTCTTATAACTAAAGAAGGCAAATTAATTAAAAATATATCGCCAGATACGTGCCATCCGGGTCACGACTGGAGTCCTTTTGCTGCGAATTTTAATAAAAACGGCAATATCTTGGTTTTAACAAAAGTTGGTCAAATTTATTGGTTTTCTAAAACGGGAGAATGTACAACCAAAGTAAGCACAGTTTTAAAAAGGCCGCCGAACATGAAAATTGCTTTTGACGAAAGTGGGAACTTTTATTTTATAGAAGCAAATCCTATCGAAACCTATTTATTCAAGAGTGATTCCCTTGGAACAAAAACATCTCGCTTTAAAGTTAATAACCCTCGACCTTCTTGGAATGGTTTTTCAGTTTCGAACACAGTTGTGGGTGATGGAAAAAATCTTTGGGTCGGCCTAAGCTATTTTGATGGTTTTTATAGCTATGATCAACAAGGGAATAATGGAAATTATACGGTTCTTTTAAATCTTTTCAAGACAAAATTTGGCATTGTCACTCTTAATTTCCATCGCTATAACACTTTACTTAATTCAAATAAAATAATTGGGATTAATATTTATGACCAAAATAATAACAATTTAAGGTATGTATTAACGGACGACAGTGGATGGTTTTTGGGCAAAGACCAAAACGACTTTTTTTATACGACTTTTAACCCTTCTAAAGAAGACCTTGCAGCATGTAAGCAATGTGGTGCTAAAACAACATGGGGGCTAAATGTGTATCAATTAAAAAACCAATGACAAACTAATGAGATCGCCTCTATCTTATAACATGCTGTGTTGTTTAATAATGGCAATTCACCTTTTTTTAAAAAACCGCCATCAAGTTTCGATTCGATTAACCCACAATACCTTTAAAAGCATTAATTGTCCTTTCAGTTAGAAGCTGGAGCAAGAAGTAGTAAAGGTACAAGATTCTACGACAGACCTCCTATCACATACCCTAAATAAAAAGCACTATTTTGCCTTACAAGCCCCATAGGAGCAAACGTCACATCTCTTTATTTCCCCACTTTCAGTCGGTCTGCAAGCGCTTCTGGCAATCCTTCTTCAATGATGCGTGCGGCAGCCCCCTCCACATTATAAGGCACGCGCATCAGGTTATAGGACAAGGTTTCCGTGTCAAAAATCCCAAAACCAAGTCTCGGATTATTGTCTCTCGGCTGGCCAACACTCCCTACATTGATCAAATAGCGGTTTCCCGGTCTTACACGGGTTACACCCAACTTATCTGCCATGATGGCAGGCAAGTGCGTATGGCCAACAAAACAAAAATCTGTACTAAAGTGCTCGAATTGTTCTACGGTTCCAAAATACGACTCAAGGCGGGTATAATGGTGCGGATTCATGGGTGCCGCATGTACGATGGTAAAGTTGTGCGCCTCCACCATGTACGGTAAACCCCTCAAGTACTCCAGTTGGGTGTCCGTTAGTTTTTCTCGGTTGTGTTTGGCAGCTACCTGCCCCGATTGGGGTAAAACATCCATTCCGCGTCCAAAAACAATGGCTTCGTCATGGTTCCCCAGTACTGCAGCGGCACAATAACGCATCACCAAATCCACACATGGGCCAGGATCAGCACCATAGCCCACAATATCACCAAGGCAATAAACTTCTTCTACACCTTCTTTGTCAGCGGTTTCTAAGGCTTTATACAGCGCATGGAGATTGGAATGTATATCCGAAATAAGGGCAATTTTCATAATTAAGTTCTGTTCAGGCGGCTTTGGATGCTTAACATAGACCTATTAATATAATTTGTTTTCTATCCATAAAACCAGAAGTGCAGATAATCTTCTATGATTTGAGGCCCTCTTCACTTTTTAAACATGAACCAAATGAACACGCCAGAGATGATTTTCCGGAATCTTACCCTTTTAGACCTTGAAAACGAGGCTACGGTATGCGAAGACCTCTACATACAAAACGGAAAAATCGCCGCTCGTGGCCTGCAATTACCTGCCATTCCGAACGTAGCCGAGTATGATGCAACCGGAAAAATGGCTTCCATCGGCTGGATGGATATGCACGTCCACTTGCGCGAGCCGGGTTTGGAACACAAAGAAACCATCAAAACGGGTTGTAATGCCGCCGCTTTTGGTGGCTTTACGGCGGTAGCGTGTATGCCGAATACCAATCCACCCATCCATACCGCCGATGTGGTATCTTTTATCATCGAAAAAGGCCGAAGAACACCAGTGGATGTATATCCGATTGCATGCGTCTCGAAAAGTCGCGCCGGCAAGGAATTGGCTGAAATGGCGGAATTAAAGGGAAATGGGGCTGTAGCCTTTAGTGATGACGGATCTCCGGTACAACATGGTGGCCTCATGCGGACAGCATTGGAGTATGCCGCAATGATTGACGCACCCATCATCAACCACATGGAAGACCTAACGCTGAACCCACATGGCCAGATGCACGAGGGTTTTGTTTCCACAAGACTGGGACTATCCGGCATACCCGCTTTAGCCGAAGACGTGATGATTGCCCGCGATATTTTATTGGCCGAGTTCACCAAAGGCCCGCTTCACGTAGCGCATATCTCGACCGCAAGAGGTGTTGAATTGGTTCGAGAGGGCAAAGCACGCGGTATCCCCGTTACAGCAGAAGTTTGTACACACCATTTCACCCTGACCGACGAGGAGGTAGAGCGCCGAAACTACGACACCAATACCAAAATGCACCCACCACTCCGCACCCAATCCGACATTGAGGCCATTTTATTAGGGCTGCAAGATGGAACGATTGATGTCATTTGTACCGATCATGCACCACATGCACGGTTCGAGAAAGAGGTGGAATACATTGCGGCTCCATTTGGGATTTTAGGCTTGGAAACGGCTTGGGGGCTGATTGGACGCGAATTGCTGGCAAAAAAAATACTAACGGTAGCACAGGCTGTCCGCAAAATCACTGTTGCCCCCCGTAATATCCTTCGTTTACCCATACCTTCCTTAGGAGTAGGATCCGAGGCGAACCTCACCATTTTCGATACCGATACGGATTGGATATTTGAGTCCCGCCACATCCACAGCAAAAGCAGCAATACACCGTTTGTAGGCGCTCACATGACAGGCAAGGCTTGGGGGATTTACAACCGTGGGCACTGGGTTCCCGCTTTGACGTGAACACCCTGACCGAAACTTTCAAGAAGCTTTACCCAAACGGCTAAAACAGATGCTTGGTTTTTTTGAAGTATGGGGTTGTTTTCAGGTGGCGATAAGTGCACCATTTTAGCTATAAGTTGTCATTAGTGAACAGACCCCATACTTATGGCTGTGACGATTGTTATTGCGATCAACAAGATATTGATATAAACAAAAAGTACCACCGCATATTTAAAGAAGTCTTCGATCCATTCACGATCACCCAGCGTGGCCAGAACCGTCACCATTTTGGAGTCTTTAGGCAAGAATCTGAAGGTAATAATTCGATTACACATCTTAAATAACCACTGACCAATAATTACAAAAAGGAATGGAAAGGCCGTCATTAATAAAAAAAGAAAAACAGCCGGACTAAGCAATATTAAACCCAAAATGAGCAATATTTTTTTATAAAATGTCAAGCGTACAAATCCTTGCCATACCGTGGGATAAGGATTTTCCGGAATTGGTTTTTCATAAACATTATAAAAGGCAAAAAAGCCATAAACCAGCAATCCAAGCCATAAAACGACGACCGCTGTATTTGTCCATGTGTAATTTTCAGCCCAAAGAATTACCCCCAAAAGAAGTATTAAAAACAAAAATAAGACACTATGAAAATGCACCGCAAAAATCAAGTGTTCATAATAATACCGTCCACGATAAAAATATACCAATTTTAGTAGAAGTGCAAAAAAGGGCATTAAAAAAAACATCGCATACGAAAGCTGCTTAACGGCAATATGTGCCAAGTCTTTTGGTTTCTTTTTTGCCTCGTGCCACCTAATTTGTGTTTTTAGGGCAAATCGGTGAAGTGCATCTGGATTAAGTCCATAACCATGCAAGAAAGAATTTATTTCCTCGTCCGAAGCATGGAGCAATTCCCGTGCTTTTGCAATAGCGATTTTTTTACCCTCCACAAGTGGGATTGAAACAGAATCGGTTTCGACAACAACACCTTGTGCCGCCAGAATTTTGTTTTCATTTGATTTGGCGACCAATCGTTTTAGTCGTGCATGGGTCGAGTCAGATGAAGCTACCATCAAAGCACGGCTGGAGTCTGGTAATTCGGCAAAGCGCAACGAGTCGGGTTTCCAATGTGACAACAAAGTCTTATGCTCTGACGCAAGTAAGTCGGCCAAGTGTTCTTGATCTGCTGGTAAAAAAGTTTTCACCTCATTTTTAGCCTTCTCCAATTCACCCCATAATTTTTGCTGAACTACTTTTGGCAGTTCTTTTGCTCTTTTCTGGATTTTATTTGCAGACTCAGTGGCTTGCATGGTTGATTGGGTCTCCGTAGCCCGCTGGACATCCTCCACCAAACGGTCTGCGAAAATCGTCGAAAGCAGGAAAAATACAAAGGCAATAAATACATACATCCTAAAGGGTGGGATATGGTATGCCCGCTTGCCCTGAATAAAATCTAAGGTAACCTTTCCGGGTTTTGTGACGATGGCTTTTAGAGAATGCCAAAGTTTAGTATCGAAATGGAGGGTATTTTCTAAGAGTTCGAGCACCAAATGCCCAGCCGGAAGGTGTAGGTCATGGTTTTCCTGTCCACAATTCGGACAAAAGTTTGCATGTTCAACATTGGTTCCACAGTTAGGGCAAGAGGTAAACTTTTTATGGTGCGACATGGCCTTTTGGGGTTAGAGAAAGCCAAGATACACTGCCGCGACCTCGCATTACAAGAAATTACAGCATCTTTTTGCATTACAATAACGGAAAATTAATTAGTGCATAGATGCTAAAATCCGGTCTAATGTGTCCACAAAGTAGTCCACATTCCACATATCAAAGCACATCGGCGGTTTAATTTTTAGGATGTTGTAAAAATCACCCGTTGGATAGACGATGATGCCGTGTTGCCGCATTCGCTCCGAAATCCACATGGCTTCGTGGTTGGCGGGTTTACGAGACGTTTTATCATGGACAATATCCACGCCAAGGTAAAATCCATGTCCATAAACCGCGCCTACTTTTTCGTGTTTATCTATTAATTGTGATAGACGATCTTTAAAATACTGCCCTGTCTTCCTCGCATTTTCTTGCATGCCCTCCTCTTGAAGAATATCTAATACCGCATGACCCATTTGGCAAGAGACGGGATTCCCTGCAAAAGTATTAAAATAGGTGTATTGTCTTTTGTATGCCGCTGCGATTTCGGGTGTGGTGACTACGGCAGAAATGGGGTGTCCATTGCCCATCGGTTTACCTAACGTCACAATATCCGGCAAAACCCCTTCTTTTTCAAATCCCCAAAAATGTGTTCCCATCCGTCCAAATCCAATTTGCACCTCATCAGCAATACAAATCCCACCCGCTTCACGGACAATTTTGTAGATTTCTTGTAGGTAGCCTGCGGGCATCTCGACACCTCCCCCGGATCCCAACAACGATTCCGAGATAAAACCTGCCAATTTCCGGCCTTCCGACTGGAGTTTAGTCACTTTCTCGCGGGCATCTTGGGCATATTTTAGGGCAATATCCGGTTCACCTGCCCGAAAACGCCCCCGAAACGTGTTTGGTTGAATTAGCGGATGGGTAAAAGGCCGTAAGGATTTTGCAGCGGACGGATTGTCTAAAAGACAGGTACTGATCTCATCTACGGCAGTGGTATTGCCATGATATTCCCCATCAATGACCATGATGTCTTGGCGTTCGGTATAGGCACGCGCAAGCCGCAGCGCCAAATCATTCGCCTCGCTTCCGGTACAAACAAAGAAAACGACGCGCAAAGGCTCTGGGAAGTAGCCCAACAATCGCTCCGCATATTCTACAATATTGGGATACAAAAATCGGGCATTGGTATTCAACCGTTTAAGTTGATTTGTGGCGGCTTCCCAAACTTTAGGATGGCTATGGCCCACGTGAGTGACATTATTAATGGCATCCAAATACACCCTCCCATCATCTCCAATCAGGTATTGCTTCCAGCCACGCACCAGGTTCATCGGACGTTGATAATAGTATTCTTGGGCTTGCTGGATCACTTTTGCACGCCGCATGGCCAGCTCTTCTTGTCGCGAATGCGTCACTTCTGCCAGAGGTGCATTAAGAAAACAACCCGGATCAGTGACTTGGTGTAGATAAAGGGCTTTTTCGCTATTATTAACGTAAAATGGTGGATTTAGGACGGTGCTTAACTGCAATTTTAGCGGTTCATGTGCTTCTATATGCCCCAAAATGTCTCCTTTTTTCACCGCGCCTTCTGCCCGTTCCAATTTCAAACCTCGATAGACGGCATATAACGGGGTTTCTTCTGCGATAGCCACTCTAAGCGCCGCGCCATGTTCGATTGGGGTCAATTCACCATCACTAACCGCGAAAACAGGCGTTCTGGCAGCTGCAAAAACTATTTTTCCCAGCGCAACTTGGCCTTCATTGGCGGCTGGATTTGTCAGATCATTTGCACGGAGTTGCACTTCCCCAAACTTCGAGACCATAAAACCATGAATAGGCTCGGCGTCTCTAAGCCAATTTCCCCAATCATGGGCATCGGAGGCTGGACTTTGATCGAGGATGGCGGTATTGCTTGGTAACGAGACAGGCGCAACAAAGGACTTCTCCGCTGTAATCCAATCAAATGCTGCTTGCGATCTCGCCGAAAGCCCACAAACAACCCTAAAAGGATCCACCAAATGATGAACCGGAAAAGCCGTTAGTTCTTCAAAAGCCACACGGTCTGTTTCCGCCTGTTTGCGTACATAAACATTGTCCGGCTCTAAGCTTAATTGGCGAGCGGAAGCGCAAACAATGGCACACGAGCGCAAGATAAGCAACGAAGGCAAAACCGCAATTTCTTCTTCGGTTAGTGGGAAAACCGCATGAAACGCCCGAACGGCAACCAAAGCATCTTCGATAGGCGAAGGGCTTCCTGTCATCACACTTTCCAAAAGCGTAACGGCCAATTCCCCAACAGTCCAAGATTCGCAAACATCCCCAAAGTCTATGAGGCCATGAATATGATTTCCCGTATCATCTAAAAGAAGGTTATAGCGCGTTATATCACCATGAATAACGCTCTTCCGCAAAAAGGGCGCAAATCGCTTAACGTCTTCGTTTGCCTCAAAAAAGTATTTTTCTATTTGGCAGCGAAGTGACTGATCTTCTACAAAAGACACCCAGCCAGAGACCAACTCTGCTGCCAGTTGCAAATCCCACTGAATAGGTCGTGCGGCAGCATGGTGTCTAAACCCGTAAAGTTGTTGCACCACAGTTCCGGCAAAATGTCCTATTTCTTCAAGCAACTTTGGCGACCGAAAGGGTACGCCCGACAGCATTTGGCCGGGCAAGAACGAAACCAAGCGCCACCAATGTCCTTCCGCTTGAACCATTTCGACCCCAAACCGTGTCGGGATGTTTTTGGGCAATGGCAAGGAAAGTGTCTGAGCATTCAAATGATCCAAAACGCGGGTTTGCAGGTCTAACCATTCGTGCGGGGTAGCTGCATTTGCAATTTTAAGCACATAACGCGCACCATCCTCGCATCGAACCAAAAAATTCTGATCCTGATAACTGTCTAAGGGCTTTAGTGAGCCAGAGAGGTCCCAATGCAAGTCTAAGATTTCCAAAGCCTTCTGATCCGTAAATTGTGGACAGGCTTCCAATTTGCTTTCAAACATAGCAGGTAAAAGGTCGAACAGGTAAAAAGGTCGAACAGGTAAAAGAGGAATATGCGGTAAAATACAAAGAAAGTTGAGGCGCTGGAAAATCAAATTCCACCCTATAGTTTAAAAACCAATCAAGGCGTTCTAAAACTTGCCCAATGACGAATTATAAACCAATACAGAAAAAGAGACAAAACGACATTTCCCCTAAGATATAGATCAAGCAAGGCCCTCTCAATCCCCCATCTTTGGAATAAACAAGAAGTTACTTCTGATCTGGTTGGTTCCAAACGCGCCTAAGACGGGCTTGGGTTGAAGGGTTTCTAAGTAGCCATACAAACGTGGGATGGTCACGATGTCCCCAGTTCGGCTGTGGTTTTTCAGCGCCTCGATCAATTTTCCAGTAAAAGGCGAATGCCCGCCCGGTGCGCCGTCGGATACATACTCTTTTCCGCCTGACGTTAGGAATTGACGGGTTTTGAATTGTAGTTCTCGTTGGATAAAAGCCGCCCTTTCCGCTTGCAAGGTGGGCGCTCCCCCCCGATCGTTGGCAATGGCTAAATTCGGGTCAAAAGTTCCGCCAAAACAAACATCCATCACCAAAAATACGTGATTTGCGGGAATTTTTTCTACAGTCTCGCGCAGGTAACTTTGCGAAATATAACTGCTTCGTACAACGTCCAACAACCGTGAATCCTTGGTTACGATGTACCCACTTTGTTCCACCTCGTCGAAGCTGCCGTGTCCGGCAACAAAGATAAACAACTGGTCATCCTCGGTGAAAGAGCGGCGCATATACTCCCGAATTTTAAGCAAGAACGCTTCTTTTGTGGGATTGTTTAGCACTTCCGTTTTGAAACCGTATTGATTTTGCAAGAGCGTGGCCAAGGTCTGTGCATCTTTTCCCGGATTGTTCAAAGGCCGCCACTCTTCGTACTGATCTGTTGCAATCAATAAGGCATAATCCTGACCCGTTCGACCCAAAATCTTTGCGGGACGATCTGCCAGAAAGGCTTGTTGTGCCAAATTCCCGTCATTGTCTTGTGCATAAACAACAACCGTATTTTCCCCTTCGGATAAAGCCAATTTCGTTTTAAAGTACCCATTCGCTTGGAGGGAAACAGGTTTCCCGTTCACCAAGACCGTTGTTACTTGGCGGTCATCGGTGGCAATACCTTTAATCAACAAAGAATCGCCCGTTACGGTTACTTTCCCACTCATTCCCCTAATGGCTTCCAACTCTGGCTCAATCAGGGTAATGACAGGTGCTGCAATATCGGTAGATGAATCCTCAGCAATAATCTCATAATTTGCTTCAAAACGATTTCCAAAGGCGTCTTCAGCCTCTACTTTTACGTCGTTTTTTCCTTTTGACAAGGCAAAACTTGTTTGGAAATTTGCTTCTTGTATGGCAACAGAGACACCATTTACTTTCAGGTGGCGGAGGTCATTCTCATCTTTGACTTGTCCGGTTAAGGTAAATTGCGCCGCATGGGTTCGGAAAGGCGTGCCGGATTGGAGCCGTGGCGCCAATTCAACAACGGGCGGCTGGGTATCCGTCAGCAAAATTAAAGGGTATGCCTCGCGGAGAACGTTACCCTTTACATCCGTAGCTTCGATCGAAAGCACATTTTCGCCCGTCGTCAACCGAACTTGTGCCGTAAACGTACCATCATCGGAGACGGGTAAAGTTTCTCCATTTACTTTTAAGGACGTAATGGAATGCTCGTCTTGCAAATACCCCTGAACCCCCAAAACCGGACGAAACACCTGAACAGCCTCACGTAAGTTGAGTTTCGGGTTAACAAAATAAACCACCGGAGGTGTCTTATCCGGAACCATACGTATGGCATAAAGCGGAGACTGACCAACCATTTTTTTCTGCGAAAAAGCCAATGGCCCTTGTGTCAACCCCAAAAAAACGCAAAAAAGGAAAAGAAAAGTCTTCTTCATAAGGTTATTTTTCAATGAGAAGTCGTGGTGGGTTTGGGTGGTGGATTTGGTAAAGCGCTTGCAATTCGCCACAAAAACCACCCTACGCCCGAAACAAAGACAGTTGCACCAGCACCATACAGCCACCTTGGTCTCGGCTCATAAGCCTCTATCATAAACACCACTTGATCGCTCTGAATGCCCTCCGGAAAATCTTTAAACACGTCCCAAACCATCTGCTTTTGTGTGCCGACAGAAACTCCCTTCCCCGTATCACCACCAACAGACGTCAGTTTGAGCTTCGAAACGCCGCCATCAAGCGAAATATAAGGTTGAACCCGATATTTGCTTTTCGGTTTCCCGATAAGGTCGTAGGTCAATACGATTTGATCATCCCGACGTTGGAAGGAAATGTTCGTCACTTTGCGCGGTTGCGCTTGCACCAAAGTCAATCCTAAAAACCAAAGAACGGATAGCCCAATTAACCGCATCCTGAATAATCCCTAAAAAATAAGGTTTAAAAGATCTCTTTCTGTGGAATCGGCATAAAATACGTATTTTGCAAGTATTACCCAAATTCAGTACAAGAAGTACATGGCAAAAACGGTCTTATCAACCCATTTTGGACGCTATCAACTGCTTGAACCCATTGGCCAAGGTGGTATGGGAACGGTTTATCGCGCCTATGATCCGCAATTAGACAGGACGGTGGCCCTCAAACGCTTGTCTCCAGACCTTGCATCGGATCCCGTTCTTTGCGAGCGCTTTGAACAAGAGTCCAAATTAATGGCGCAAGTGAGCCATCCCAATATTGCTACCGTTTTTGATGCAGGGAAAGTAGAAGAACAACCTTTCTTGACAATGGCGCTTGTACAAGGAGCACCTTTGCACCGCCATGCAAATCATCAAAAACGTCCTTTTACCCTACAACAAGTCGCAGCATGGGGCGAACAAGTGGCCTTGGCCTTAGCCGCTTTACACGAAAAAGGCATTCTCCACCGAGACCTGAAGCCCGATAACCTGATCCTCACACCCCAAAACCAATTGGTGCTGACGGATTTTGGCATCGCCATCCGCTCCGATCGGACGGAGACCACTTTTGGTTTTGAGGGCACGCCCGAATACGCAAGTCCAGAACAGTTTTTAGGCGAAGCCCCCACAACAGCCAGTGATCTTTATAGTCTGGGAACCCTACTTTATTGGCTCCTCACCGGAAAAACGCCTTTTGAGGAAGAACGCTTTGAGGAATTACGACATTCTGTTTTGAACACGCCCGCACCAGATGTCCGCTTGATTAGAAAGGACACGCCAGAAGTATTGGCCAACTTAATTGCTATGTGTTTGGCAAAAGAAACAGACGAACGAATTTCCGATGCGAACAACGTGGCAACCGTTTTAGCAAGCATTAAAACCTCTAAACCGTCAAAAAAGAGGATAAAATATACCATTTCCTTAATGGCTTTTGGTCTTTGTGTGGTCGCAATCTATTGGTTTTGGCAACAACCTACGCACACCAAAACGCTGCTTCAAGAAGGCCAAAAACTGTACGAGGCCGGACAACCCGCCGAGGCTGCCCTTCGTTGGGAAAAATCGGCACAAGAAGGCAATGTGGACGCCATGCGCCGGCTGGGCATTTTGTATGCCGAGGTCTTAAACAAACCCCAAAAGGCAGAATTGTGGTTCCAAAAAGCCGCTTCTCTCGGCGATATTGTGGCCATGCGTGGACTCGGAACCCTCTACTACAACGGAACCGAGGAAATTACCCAAAATACCGTTCGGGCTTGTGCATATTTCGAGGCGGCGGCACAAAAAGGAGATGCGGAATCCGTTTGCTACCGAGGTGTGCTAAGGTATAATGGAGAGTGCGGATTACCACCAGATACCACCTTGGGTTTGATAGATATTCGCAACGCCGCCGATGCTGGTATCGAGAAATGCAGCGCCGTTTATCAAAAAGTCAGAAACGGCGAATAAATCCGGTTTATCCATCAATATTACGAATTTGGGTTTTCTGACGTCAATGTAATTCCTTCAAAAACGGCTCCAACAGAGAGTTCAACACCCAATGAAGGCAGGTGTATCCCTTCATTCGGAGAAGTAAACGAACGATAATGCCATAATTTCTCGGTTTGGCGGCTAAAATGCTCTATCCGAATATGGTCTTGCGCAACCAATAGGTATTCTTGGAGCGTTGGAATTTGGAAATATGCCAATCGTTTTGCACCCGAATCGTTCTTCTCGGTCGAGGGAGACATAACTTCTACAATCACCGCCGGATTCATCAGGATATTCGTTCCTTCCACAAATACTGGTTTCCCACAAACAACCGTCACATCAGGATATACATATTGGTGGTCTTGAATCCACACCCGTTGATCCGAACTTAAAGGGATGCAGCCTTTTTTTTGAAGTTTTTGATGTAGCAAAGCACCAATTTGCATGGTAAGTGCATTGTGTGCAAACGAGCCACCCGCCATCATTTGAAAATGGCCATCGAAGTACTCGTGTTTTTCACCCGTTTGTGCCTCCAAAGCCTCCAATTCTGCCAAGATTCTCCGTGCCTCCTCCCCAATCACCTGATTTTCGCCGTTTGGTGCGTCAATCACGTTCCGTTCGAGGGCGGACGTCATTGCTTCTATACTATGGGGTAACGCGGACATCTTAATATTGGTTTTCGGTAAAAAGCATTGGTGGAAAAATCCGGTCAATCCACCAATATTACGAATTTGGGTTTTCTGACGTCAATGTAATTCCTTCAAAAACGGCTCCAACAGAGAGTTCAACACCCAAAGAAGGCAGGTGTATTCCTTCATTCGGAGAAGTAAACGAACGATAATGCCATAATTTCTCGGTTTGGCGGCTAAAATGCTCTATCCGAACATGGTCTTGCGCAACCAAAAGGTATTCTTGGAGTGTTGGAATTTGGAAATATGCCAATCGTTTTGCACCCGAATCGTTCTTCTCGGTCGAGGGAGACAAAACTTCTACAATCACCGCTGGATTCATCAGAATGTTCGTTCCTTCCACAAATACTGGTTTCCCACAAACAACCGTTACATCGGGATATACATATTGGTGGTCTTGAATCCACACCCGTTGATCCGAGCTTAATGGGATGCAGCCTTTTTTTCGCACCAAATTGCCTAAAATTCTCGTGATGCTTGCCGTAAGTGCATTGTGTGCAAACGAGCCACCCGCCATCATTTGAAAACGGCCATCGAAGTACTCGTGTTTTTCACCCGTTTGTGCCTCTAAAACCTCCAATTCTGCCAAGATTCTCCGCGCTTCCTCCCCAATCACCTGATTTTCGCCGTTTGGCACGTCAATTACATTCCGTTCGAGGGCGGACGTCATTGCTTCTATACTATGGGGTAACGCGGACATCTTAATATGGGTTTAATTCAAAAGGCCATTGTGTATAACAGTACAAAAGTGAGTCAAATAAATCCAACAGACGCCGTTTACGTTCCCATACCAACCAATTGCTCTACATGTGCCAAAAGCATCGAGATGGCCGCCTCGTTATGCCCACCTCGCGTAATAATAATGTCTGCAAACCGTTTGGAGGGTTCTACAAATTCCATGTACATCGGCTGCACGCTTTTTTCGTACTGGGTCAAGATGGAATCAATTAAGCGTCCCCGCTCGTTGATGTCTCTGCGTATGCGTCTAATGAGCCGAATATCTGGATCCGCATCTACAAACACCCGCAAATCCATGCGTTTGCGAAGTTCCGGCTCGGCAAAAATCAAGATGCCTTCTACAATAATAACGGGCTTGGGCGTAATCCGTTCCACTTCACTTGCCCGACTATGGTTGGTAAAGTCATAAGTCGGTTTTTCGATGGCAAAGCCTTTAATCAACGAATCCACATGCCGCACCATCAATTCTGTTTCTAAGGAATCTGGATGGTCAAAATTGACTTTTGTCCGCTCTTCATACGGCAAATGGCTCAAGTCGCGATAATAGGAGTCGTGATCCAAGACCGCTATATCTGGGGAAAACTTTTCCATTACACGGCGCTGAACGGTTGTCTTTCCTGAACCACTTCCACCTGCAATACCGATGATGACTGGCTTTTTCATATAGAATTATAAAGAATTAACAGGTTATTTTACGAAAACAAGGGTCATTTTTTTGCCCTCCGGGGCGATTCTGGTCCCACTGGAATCCATTCTAAAGCCGGAAGAAGACTCCCAAAATTGTAAATCCTCTGGTGTTGAAATACGATGTTCAGCCAAATACCGCATCAACTCGCCCCTAAGCGGCTTTATGCCATGCGAAACGACTTTACGATTTCCATTTTTTTCTTCGATAAAAACACATTGCACTCGATAGCGATACGTTCCGCCATCTTCCCAAGCCGCCTGATGAGCAGAAGGCAACAAATCCCAAACGGTTTTATGGGCCACTTCACGGTTCAAAATGGGGCTGATAATGGGCTTCCAGTAGGCGGAAACGCGCCCAAGTTCTCCCAAAACGGCTTCCATTTTTAATTTATACAGTGGGATCAAATCGTCCAAGCGCAACAATCCGAACAAACCAGAAAACACAATGGTATTTTCCAATAACACCAACTGCACATCTGGTAATTGATGCGCAAAATCCAAAGCACGATACATAACCCCGGGTGCATATCGGTCTAAGGCTGGTAGCAAACGTCCGGTCTGGATTTCCTCATTCGCAAGCACAGCATCTAAGAGCGCCTTCCCTTTCACCCCAAACAATTTGTCTAAGCCGGAAGACCTATTAAGATTTACACACAATTGGTTGTAGAGGGCTTGCCGTGGTTCGTGCAACATAGAAAATCCCCCGTCAAATGCATGCGGCAATCCATTTGGCGGCGCGCCACCGGAAGCCTTGCCCTCTGCCGGAGGAATTAAAATACAAAAGCCGGACATCTTTAGTTAAGCGTTGCGTCCTTAACGGCGTTTTTGGCTTTACGCGCCGAGTGCATCACTTCGTCCATCTCGGCCAAGAGTTGTTGCGCTTCCGAGGTAGTCACCTCAACAACCTCTTGCGCATCTCGCCGAGCAAGGCTCTCAACTTCATCGGCCTCTTCACTGTTTTCTAACAAGGTACTAATTTGTTGAGCGCCTTGTTTTACACGGTAGGCCACTTTTCTGCGGAGTTTTTCACCTTGCTCTGGGGCAATCAACAGGCCAACGGCCAAGCCCAAAGCACCGCCTACCAAGAACCCTAACAGACCATTGCTTCGCTCTTTAGACATTGTTTTATTGCTTAATTAGGTTGTAGAATGCAAATTTTAGTTGCTTCAAAGAAAACGCTTCGGATTCTGGAATGATCCAAAGCCAATATAAAAAGAAAAAACTGCGAGGCGCCTCACAGTTTTTTGGATCATATTACGAACACGGAGATCCGTTACTTCTTCTTATGACGGTTCTTGCGAAGACGCTTTTTCCGTTTGTGCGTCGCAATTTTATGGCGCTTCCGTTTCTTACCACAAGGCATGAGTCGGTCTCCTATGTTTAAAAGTGAAAGATTTAGTTGCTATTTGGAACTTCCTAAAATAAGACATTTTGCATTCGTGGTCAAACACAAAAACGTGGTTCATGAAAGTCTAACGGAAATCATGATTTTGGTGGGCAGTTGTTAAGGTGGTAAATTGGCCTTAGTTTAGCCTGCATAATTTTCTAAGACGTTCTATTCGCAGGATGCTATGGAGTCTATAAGTGTATTTGACATTTTCAAAATTGGCGTTGGCCCTTCCAGTTCGCATACCATGGGGCCTTGGCGAGCGGCCCAACTTTTCACCAAATCCTGTAAAGAAAGGGGGTTGTTCCACCAAGCCACCCGTATTCAATGCACGTTATATGGTTCACTGGCAAAAACGGGCATTGGACACGGAACGGATTTGGCGGTTGTCTTGGGACTCTGCGGCGAAGACCCAGAAACCTGTGACACCATCCATATTTTAACGCGGTTTAGAGACCTCAAAAACGGAACCTCTTTTTTGTGGGATGGCGAGCGGGAAATGCCTTTTTCTTATGAAAACGACATTCTTTTCCGAAAAACCGAAACACTGCCTTTTCACCCAAATGGCCTTTCTATGATTGCTTGGCTGGAAGGCGGCGGCTCCTTCGAGCAAACCTATTATTCGGTTGGAGGCGGATTTGTGGTTCAAGAAGGGCAAACCGATGCCGCACATTTTGTATCTCTCCCGCACCCCATAGAACGCGCCGACGAATTATTGGCCTATTGCCGAAATATGAGGCGAACGATCCCGCAAGTGGTTTGGGAAAATGAAAAAACGTGGCGCCCAACATCCGAAACACAAGCGGGCTTAGACCGCATTTGGGAAACCATGAAAGCCTGCATTTTTAAAGGTTGCTATGCCGAAGGCTTATTACCGGGAGGGCTTTCTGTTTTAAGAAGAGCCGCCAATTTGAATAAAAAACTTTTGGGAAACCGCAATTTTGAGTCGCCAGAACGTTGGATGGATGCCATTTGTGGCCAAGTGAAGTCTTTCCAGAGTACCTTGAAGTGGGTCTCGTGTTTTGCGCTGGCAGTAAACGAAGAAAATGCTTCTTTTGGGCGCGTTGTCACCGCCCCCACCAATGGTGCGGCGGGCGTAATTCCCGCTGTTTTGATGTATTATGCCTGCTTTTGTGATGCCACTTACGACGGACGTACCCGATTTTTACTTACAGCGGGCGAGATCGGAAGTCTATTTAAAAAAGGTGCAACCATTTCGGCGGCTATGGGCGGATGCCAAGCAGAAATTGGGGTTTCCTCGGCGATGGCAGCAGCGGGATTAACGGAAGCCTTGGGCGGCTCACCAGATCAGGTTTTGATGGCCGCCGAGATTGCAATGGAACATCATTTGGGACTAACCTGCGACCCCATTGGCGGCTTGGTGCAAATCCCATGTATTGAACGGAACACGATGGGTGCTATAAAAGCCATTACCGCTGCAAATATTGCCTTGGAAAGCGATCCAGCACAAGCCAAAGTCACCTTAGACGATGTGATTCATTCCATGTGGGAAACGGCTTTGGACATGAATACCAAATACAAAGAAACCTCCGAAGGCGGCTTGGCCAATCGCATTCCGGTAAGTGTAAGTGAATGTTAATGATGGGTTTATCACTTATAGTTGTTTTTTAATTCAGGAGGTATCTATGCGTAACGCCACCACATTGAAGCAACACCTCTATGAACAATGTTTACTTTTACCGCACAACGCAATTAAAATACCCCAAGAAATATTGCACCCTCTATGTAGAAATCCTTACATTCGACTTGGTGAAACCACCTAAACTTTCCGTGATTCAGGGCAGCACCTATGCGCCCATTCACAGAGCGTTTCGCTTTCCTTAGCGGCACGCCCCTTACCGTAACGTTATGCTTTTATCAACCAACCACGAGGTAAACATGAGTGAAAAAATTTTGAACGAGATGGACCTTGAGCCAATTATGGTCAAAGTCATGGATGCCGAAGAAGGCTTAGGCTGGTCGCTGGAATTTACAAAGCGCGTAGCAGTCGAGTATAGGAAATATCTTGTGCTGTGCAAAGAATACCCTGATGCCGCCGTTGTGCCATCATCATTTGTTGACGATTTCTGGCATTTCCACATTCTGGATACCCAGAAATATCAAGAGGATTGTGAGCATTATTTTGGTTATTTTCTTCATCATTTCCCATATTTTGGGATGCGGGGAAAAGAAGATGAGGAAAATTTAAAGGCAGCTTGGGCTGAATCTTGCACCCTTTACGAAAATCGTTTTGGAGCTTTACCTACCGATCTTTGGCTGGCGAGCAAACGCTGCCCAAACTGTGGTCGCCGGTGTAAAAGCATCAAATACGCTATGGATCAAAGGCCAAGGCTTGCAGTTGCTGCATAACATGGCGCTCAAGCCGACCCGCTTCCGACCCGCTCCAGCGGTCGGCTTAGCTCTACGTTATGCCGCTTATCGGTTCCATTGGTGTGGATGGATTTATTCAGTAAATCATCAATATAAGTATAGACTTTCACTGCATTATTGATTATGTTTGACATCGTTGGATTGTTTGAGGAGTGATAAATGGTATGTCAAAACAAAGTTTAACATTTCCAACACAACAATCCAACTCTTTTTTTGATTTAAACTCTATACATCACGCTTTTTCAACTCGCAACTGGGGTTAAGTTATGTGGCAATATAAAACAGCATTGTGCAAGAAATGAAAGTTGAAGACTTAGATAAAATACCAGAAGCTGATGATTTAGCTGTTCAACTTGAACAATTTAAACTCGGATTATGGGGTGTAGCCACTCAACACCCTCGTGAACTATCAGATGATGAATATAAAAGGATTAGGAAATTACTTTTAACAAACTCACAACTTCAAAATCTTGTACCTGATTATATTAAAATCTGTAGAAATCTAGGAGAATTTTGGCAACATATTAAACATAGATTTTCAACGTATACAGAAAGACGAACTTTTATTGCAGAATCTTTAAATCCAATTCTTGATAAAATAGAATTAGACGAAAATACAGGTGCTTTTGAATTTTCTATAAATTATGAGCAACATGCCATAATTGGAGAAGGTGGATATGGTCTTGTATATAAGTATCATCATAAATTATTAGACATACCATTTGCCGTAAAAGTTTTTGCCCCGACCTTTTATTCTGGCGGAGAAAAGGAATTGGAAAGATTTTTTCAAGAAGCAAAGATTCTCTTTAAACTCAATCATCCTAATATCATACGTGTTTATGACGCTGGCATGATTGGAAAGAGGCCATACATTCGAATGGAGTTTTTTGATGGATTAGATTTAAATAAAGCACTTCAACAATTTGGAATTTTCAGTCCTGAAAAATCGATAGAATTAATTGCAAATGTTGTCCATGGATTAAAACATGCACATGAAGAAATCGAAATTCCAATTGTTCATCGTGATTTAAAACCAAGTAATATCATGGTTGCTTATCCTAAAAAATTCAGAATAATTGATTTTGGAATGGGAATTTTTGTAGAAAATGAGATTATGTCGAGAATTACAGCAACAGGGGAAAGTGCTGTTGGTGGATTATATACAGCTCCTGAATTAATTAGTGACCCAAGACTTATTGATAAGCGTTCTGATATTTATTCAATTGGTGCAATATGGTACACATGTTTAACTGGACAACCACCAGCAGGGACAAAAATTGAGAAAGTTCTGACTGATATAAATGGTATTGACGTTGAATATATTCGAATTTTGACAAAGTGCTTAGATAATATTGAAAACAGATACGAAAGTTGTACTGAATTATTAAATGACATAGAAAAAATCGCCACATAACAATGTATATAGCAAATAGGCGTGACAGTAGTAAATCCAACGGTTGTGGCCCGCTCAAACTTTATCTCGGTTTGATAGGTTTGAAGCCTGCAATCGCCTACTTGCCATATACTTAACGTTACCAACAAGGCGAAGAAAAAGACAGCGACACTGAAAATTACAGACAAAATGGTTTGAGAATGAAAAATGAAATGAGAATGAAATGACAATGAAAGAAAAAAAGATTTAGTTTTTTTGCCGACCCGCAAGAAAGTAAAGTTGAAAGCCGACCCACATTTGGCACATTTGCCTTTTGCCCGACACACAAGCCGACCCTTCGCAAAACCAAAAGAGTCACTTCTTTTGCCAACGCACCGATAAGAATGATAAATTTGACATATTAACAAGACACTGAAAGAACAAATGCAAGGAAAACAACTTAGAAAATTAGAAGCTGAACTGTGGAGAGCCGCAGACCAACTCAGAGCCAACAGTAAACTGACTGCTTCGGAATACTCAATGCCTGTATTGGGACTGATTTTTTTACGACACGCCTACAACCGCTTTCAGAAAGTAAAAATTGAAGTGGAGAAAGATTTGCCAGTGCATCCGCAGCGTGGCAGACGACCTGTGACTAAAAAAGATTTCGAGGAACGCAACGCCATGTTCCTACCCGAAAAGGCACAGTTTGACTATTTGGTGGCTTTGCCCGAAAGTGCCGACATTGGCGAAGCGATTGACAATGCGATGAAACTTATTGAGGACGAATACGACAACCTCAAAGGCGTATTGCCTAAGAACTTCTCCATTTTTAGTAAAGACTTGTTGCGGGAACTGCTCCGCATTTTCAATAAAGAAGTATTGCAAAAAGCCGAAGGCGATTTGTTCGGTAAAATTTACGAATACTTCCTTGGCAAGTTTGCAATGACAGGTGCACAAGAAGGCGGAGAGTTTTTTACGCCTATGAGTTTGGTACAAACCATTGTAAACGTCATTGAACCTGACCACGGCATTGTGTTCGACCCGGCCTGCGGCTCTGCGGGGATGTTTGTGCAAACGGGCTATTTCATAGAAAGCGAAGGACTGAAACCTGCCGAAAAAGTTACTTTTTACGGACAGGAAAAAGCCGAACTCAATACCAAGTTGGCCAAGATGAACCTAACTGTTCATGGACTGGAAGGCAACATACAGGAAGGCAATACTTTTTACGAAGACAAGCACAACCTTGTAGGGGGTGCCGACTTTGTAATGGCCAATCCTCCGTTCAATGTGGATGGTGTGGACAAAGCCAAAGATGCTGTAAAGAAAGACCCCCGCCTGCTACTGGACGGCAAGGTAAACCTACCGAAAAACGACAACGCCAATTATTTGTGGATCCAGTATTTCTACAACTACCTGAAACCCACAGGCAGAGCAGGTTTTGTCATGGCTTCTTCTGCTAGCGATGCTGGGCACAGCGAAAAGGACATTCGGGAGAAACTGGTAAAAACTGGTGCCGTAGATGTAATGATGGCCATTGGCAATAACTTTTTCTATACCCGTTCATTGCCTTGCACCCTTTGGTTTTTTGATAGAGCAAAAGAAAGTCTGAACTATGATTCGTCTGATTCAATGATTAATATGATTGACGCAAACAATTATCAAGGCAATCAAATAAATCATAAAAAACGCAGTTCAGACACTGTGTTGATGCTTGATGCAAGGAAGATTTACCGCAAAGTAACGAGCAAAGTAAACGACTTTAGCCCTGAGCAACTACAAAACCTGATTTGCATTGTAAACCTGTATAGAGGCAATACACAGAAATTTGAAAGCACGGTAAAAAGCTATTTGCAAACGTCTGCTGAATTATCCAAAGAAACAGCCGAAGCAACGACCGAACTGCAAAAGCAATTGCAAAAGGTTTTAAAAACCGTTACCGACTTTGCAACCAAATTCGCCCAAGAAAATAAAGATGCTGAAGCTTTTGTAAATGCTTTAAACATGGAAGAAACTGCAAGTATTTACGAACAACAAAACAAACTCATTGCCGAAGCGAAAGAAGCAAAGGCAGACGTTGAAGTTTTAGAAAGCATTGCCCACTTGTGCAAAGCCTTGCGCAAACCACAAGAAAAACTCATCAAACAACTGCTTGATGCCATAAGCACAGCCGCCAAAGAATACCAACTCAGCAAAAACAAAGACTGGAAAGCATTGGATGTACAGGCGCGGTGCATTGCGCCTCTAAAAGCCCTGCAACAGCAACTCAGCGGCAACCCCGATGAAGAAGAACCCGGCCTACTGCACGAAACCGAATATTACTACAAACAAGCCCATTGGCTCACCAGCCGTTTCCCCGATGGTGTTTATACCGATGTAGAAGGGCTATGCAAAGTAGTAACACAAGCCGAGATTGAAGCCAAAGACTGGAGCCTAAGCCCGGGCCGATACGTTGGTGTGGACACCGCCACCGATGACGACTTTGACTACGACGCACGCCTGAACGAAATACACAAGGATTTAGAAGACTTGAATGAAGAAGCCATTGCCTTGGCAAAGACCATTTCCGAAAACTATAAAGAGTTGGCTCTATGAAGTGGAAAGAATACAGTTTGGATGAATTAATTCACATAAAGCACGGCTATGCTTTTAAAGGTGAATTCTTCTCAGAAGAACCAACGGACGATATTTTATTAACTCCCGGAAACTTCGCTATTGGTGGTGGGTTCAAAGCACAAAAACTTAAGTATTACAATGGCGATTTTCCAGTTGATTACATTTTAGATGAAAATGATGTAATCGTTACAATGACAGATTTGAGCAAGGAAGCCGATACACTTGGTTTTTCTGCTAAAGTTCCTGCTTGGAATGGAAAACGATTCCTGCACAATCAACGAATTGGTTTAGTAAAACTCAAGACAGATGAATTTGACCAAAATTACTTGTATTGGTTGATGCGAACATTTTCTTATCAGCGATTTGTAGCAAATGGAGCTACGGGAGCAACTGTAAAACATACTTCCCCAACTAAAATTTGTCAATACAGATTCACTGCACCCGAAGACAAAACCACCCAACGCAAAATCGCCAGCATTTTATCTGCTTATGATGATTTGATAGAAAATAATTTGAAGCGGGTGAAGTTGTTGGAGGAGAAGGCGTTTTTGAGGTATAAGGGGATTGTGAGAGAGGAAAAGATGGATGAATTCTTGATTCAAGATATCTGTGAAACCTTAGGAGGTGGAACACCTTCAACTGGAGACAGACGATTTTGGGATGAAGGAGAAATTCTGTGGTTTTCTCCAACAGATTTAACCAAACACCATTCAATTGTTTTGTTGGATAGCGATAAGAAAATCACAGAACTAGGCTTACAAAAAAGCTCTGCCAAGATGTTACCGCCAAAAACCATTTTAATGACAAGCAGAGCCAGTATTGGTTATTTCGGTTTGATAAACAAACCGGCATCAACAAATCAAGGCTTCATCAATATTATTCCTTTCAATGAAAACCATAGAGCTTATATGCTATTTGATTTGAAGAACAGAAAGGAAGAAGTCATTGGTAATGCGAATGGCTCAACTTTTTTAGAGATTTCAAAAGGCCAATTCAGACAAATGAAAATCAAACTTCCTAAGAATGAAAATGTGTTGATTGAATTTGAAAATGAATTTGAAGTCACATTCAATTTCATTGAAAACCTTCTTAAACAAAACACCCAACTCCGAGCCGCACGGGATATATTATTACCAAAACTGATGAATGGGCAAATAGAGGTATGAATGAGATCGTGATATATCAAACCCCCGATAATCAAACGCAGGTAGAAGTGCAGTTTGAAGGGGAAAGCTTTTGGCTAAACCAGTATCAATTAGCTGAATTGTTTGACACCGACCGAACCTCTGTGCTGAAGCATCTCCAAAATATCTATGCTACGGGTGAGTTGTCCGAGGAGTCAACTTGTGCAAAATTTGCACAAGTTCGGCAAGAGGGCAAACGAAAAGTGAAACGTGAGGTTTTGCATTATAATTTGGATGCTATTCTATCTGTCGGCTACAGGGTAAACTCCAAACGAGGCACCCAGTTCCGCCAATGGGCTACCCAACGGCTCAAAGATTATCTGGTGCAGGGTTATGCTATCAATGAAAAGCGGTTGGCTGTAAAACAACAGCAGGTAGAATATCTTAAAACTGGCATTCGGATTTTAAGTCGTGCCATTACCCAACAAGCTACTGCCGAAGACAGCCAAGTGCTGCAAATCTTTGCCAAAGGGCTGGAACTGCTGGACGACTACGACCACGAACAATTGGACGCAAAAGGCCAAACCATCCGCCCAACCGTTTATCCAACGGTTGCAGATTACCTTGCCTTGATAGCTAAAATGAAATCGGACTTTGCTTCGGATGTTTTTGCCAAACCCAAAGATGAAGGCTTCGATAGTTCGGTAGCGCAGATCGAGCAGTGCTTTGACAACGATGACCTATACAAAAGTATAGAAGAAAAAGCCGCAACGCTGTTATATCTCATCGTGAAAAACCACTCGTTTGTAGATGGCAACAAACGGATAGCAGCAGCTTGTTTCCTGCATTTTTTGGAGAAAAACAACTTGCTTTATGTAGAGGACAACCATCCAATCATCAGCAATGAAGCACTGGCTGCCATTACCCTGTTTGTAGCGACAAGCAAGCCCGAAGAAATGGAAACGGTGAAGCAGCTAATCATCAGTATTTTAAACAGGAACAAATGACTTGGGAATACTCAGAAGATAGTTTAATAGAACAAACCGCGATGGATTTATTTTTCCATCAGTTGGGTTGGGATACGCTATTGGCTTACAACAAAGAAAGCTTTGGCGAAGGCAGCACGTTGGGCAGACTGAACAAAAAGGAAGTCGTGCTCAAAAGGATTTTCTTGGAGAAGATAAAGGCGTTCAATCCCCATTTACCCGAGCAAGCCTACCATCAGGCTTACGAAAAACTGATTGAGGAAAGCATCACCAAGTCTTTGGCCGAAATCAATTTCGAAAAGCACCAATTGCTTCGCAATGGTATTCCTGTTGACTTCATCAACGAAAAAGGTGAACAGGTCAAGAACAAAACGTTGAAGGTTTTCGATTTTGACAATGCAGGCAACAACAACTTTTTAGCTGTTCGCCAATTGTGGATTCAGGGCAAAAGCAACCGGGAACGCAGGCCAGATATCATCGGCTTTGTGAATGGGATTCCATTGGTCTTTCTTGAATTGAAGAACACTACAAAAAACGTCAGAGAAGCGTATGACAATAATTTTCTGGATTACTTAGATGTCATTCCTCGCCTGTTTCACCATAATGCTTTAGTTATCCTTAGCAATGGCCGACAAAGTAAAATAGGGAGTATCACTTCCAAATATCATCATTTCCACGAATGGAAACGCATCACGGAAGAAGACGAAGGTGTGGTTGATTTAGACAGAATGATTGTCGGGGTTTGCCACAAGCAAAGACTTTTAGATATACTGGAGAACTTCATTCTGTTTGACAATTCTTTGGGCAAGGTCGTAAAACTCATAGCCCGAAACCATCAGTTTATTGGCGTAAACAAGGCTATTGAAAATATTCAGCACAAAGAACAACTCTACAAGCTGGGCAAAATCAGCTTAGAAGAAAAGCAAAAACTCGGTGTGTTTTGGCATACACAAGGAAGCGGCAAATCCTATTCAATGGTTTTCTTTTGCCAAAAGATTCACCACAAGTTTACAGGCAGTTATACTTTTCTGATTGTAACCGACCGAAACGAATTAGACACACAGATTTATGGCACATTCAGCGGAGTGGGTGCAGTGCCACAGGTAAAAGCAGGAGCAAAAGATTCGTTAAAGGCCAATAGTGGAAAGCATTTGCGAGAATTGTTGAGTTCGGAACATCGTTATTTGTTTACACTCATTCACAAATTCAACTTTGAAGAAGAAATCACGAAGCGGGATAATATTATAGTCATTTCAGACGAAGCGCACAGAACGCAAGGCGGGAACTTAGCCATGAATTTGCGCAACGCTTTGCCCAATGCTTCATTCATTGGCTTTACAGGAACACCGCTTTTCAAAGACGATGAAATTACCAAGCGAATTTTTGGCGATTATGTTTCACGTTACGACTTCAAAAGAAGTGTGGATGATGGTGCAACCGTTCCATTGTATTACGAAAACAGAGGTGAATATTTAGGATTGAAAAATCCTGTTATCAATGAGCAAATCAGAGCCGTAATTGATGCCGAAAGTGAAGATTTGGACAGCGACCAACGCAGCAGGGTTGAACAACTCTTTGCAAGAGTATATCCGATTCTTACCGCAAAGAAGAGATTGGATGCCATCGCCAAGGATGCCGTTTGGCATTTCTGCAACCGTGGCTACAAAGGCAAAGGGATGTTTATCGCATTGGATAAATTGACAGCCGTTAGAATGTATGATTTAATCACATATCATTGGAAACTGACTGTTGAGCAATTAGAAAAAGAAGTTGCCAAAGGCAAATATGGCGATCAGGAATTGTTGGAAAAAAGCCGTGAACTGCAATGGATAAATGAAACGGAAATTTGTGTGGTGGTTAGTTCGGAACAAAACGAAATACAAAAATTTCAGACATGGGATTTAGACATTGAACCACACCGGGAAAAAATGAATACCCAAGACCTTGAAACAAGGTTTAAAGATGAAGATGATCCTTTCCGTTTCGTGATAGTTTGTGCCATGTGGATTACAGGTTTTGATGTGCCTACACTTTCTACCTTGTATTTAGACAAGCCATTGAAGTCCCATACTTTGATGCAAGCCATTGCAAGAGCCAACCGAATCAGCGAAGGAAAAAACAACGGTTTAATAGTTGACTACATTGAAACCTATACAGCCTTGTTGGATGCTTTAGCCATTTATGGTACAGGTGGTGAAGAAGGCGGTGGCGGCGAAAAGCCAGAGCCACCTGTAAAGCCGAAAGAAGAACTCATCAAACAATTGGAAGAAGCTTTAGAAGCTACTGAAACATTTTTGCAAGACGAAGTGAATTTTGATTTGCAGGAATTAATCAAAGCAGACGGTTTACACAAATTAGCAGCAATGGAGAAAGCGGTAAATGCTGTCTACACCAATGACGAAACCAAACGGAAATTTCAGATTTTGGCAAGAGAAGTTTTCAAGAAATTCAAAGCACTCCAACCCGACAAAGTGTTAAACCAATATACACCGAGAAAGAACGCAATTGATGTAATCTATACAGCCATTGAAGACAATATTGAAAGTGCTGATGTGGCAGACATTATGCGTAAAATTCAAAATGTAGTGGATGAATCCATTGAAAATATAGTTGCCGAACCAAGCCACAACGAAGGTAAAATCATTGACCTAAGCGGCTTAGACTTTGAATTGTTGGAACAATACTTTTTGAAAACCAAAAACAAAAATGCCGCAGTTCAATCCCTAAAAGATAAAATTGAAAAGCAACTGAAACAAATGGTAGAACGCAATCCATTGACAGTTGACTATTACAAACGCTATCAGGAAATCATTGAAGAATACAACAGAGGCAAGGATGAAGTGGTAATCAAAGAAACTTTCAGAAAATTGATTGAACTCGTTAACTCGTATTCAGAAGAAGAAGCTGACACCAAACGAGACGGACTTACTGATGAGCAAAAAGCCATCTTTGACATCCTAAGACACGGTAAAAAGTTAGCGGAAAAAGAGAAAAAAGAAATCAAGAAAATTTCTATAGAACTTCTTGACGAACTGAAAAAGGAAAAATTGAGAGTTGACCAATGGGCTGATAAATCAGTAACAGCAGCAGCAGTTTTTAACTATGTAAACAAAACGCTTTTTGAAGTTTTGCCTTATCCAACTTATCAGACAGATGATATTGATTTAAGGACAAATTTGATTTATGAACACTTAAAACATCAATATTTTGGAGGAGGAATGAGTATTTACGGACAATATTAGCCCATGCTATTTGCAAGCACATTGCCAAAGCCGCACAAGCCCAAGCAAGAAAAATTGTTTTAAAAAATGGTTCTTTGACTAAAAGCATGGAAAAGTTTAATTTGTCCCAATGTTCCGCTAAATCGTTCAATATAAGCTGTTAATCCGCTCCAGCCAAAGCAGGAAATTATCGCATATTATTGAGCCAGCCTTTAACTTGTTAGCCTTTAACATGTGTTTTGGGTTAATCAAATCGAAGCCTGCCGGCGGCCTTCTTTATGTACGGCCAAAAGAAGCAAAAGCCAGTCACGGCCTGAAGAAAAATCTTTTCGCCTACGCTGCGGATGCCCAATGGGACGAATCGTAAAGACGCACGATCGCGCGTCTCCACACATCCTCCCCTGCAAGGCAATTCGCCCTCATTCATCGGGCTTATCCTTGCTCCGGCGGATTTTTCTAAGGGCCGCCCTACCATTCGAAAATGATGGAGGAAATCTCGTAATTGCGTAAAACCTTGTTTTACAAGGCTTGGCTCCACTCTTGAATGAACGGAAAAGCCCCGTAGGGGCGGCATCTTATACCAATTAGGGAAAATTACTGTTTATAGGCTACACGTTTTCAACCTTTCAACACCCAAAGGGGGTGAAAGCGTTGATGGATAAAGCACACACTTTATTTCAAATTGGTATTAGGTGTTTGATCATCAACCTTTCAACACCCAAAAGGTGTGAAAGCGTTCAGAGAAAACAGTCATTTAATTCCTAATTGGTATTAGTTGTTTAATGCTTTGGAAAGGTCCCCACGATTAATGCAGCTTGGTTCGCCATCAGGCACAAAACCAAAAACGCCCTCTTCGTTTGAAAAGGACGTTTTTAAAAACCGAAGAACGGACAGAAATTATCCGTTTGTACGCTCAAACTCGTGCATAAAATCCACTAAAGCAGCGACCGCTTCAGGTGGGCAGGCGTTATAGATGCTGGCACGAATCCCACCAACCGAGCGGTGTCCTTTGAGATCGGTCATGCCGTTGGCTTTGGCTTCCGTCACAAATTTTGCTTCCAAGTTTTCATCAGCAAGGCGGAAAGTGACGTTCATGCGGCTGCGGCTGTCTGGTCTTGCGGTTGGGCGATAAAAATCGGAAGCATCCAAAGCGGCATAGAGTTGGTCTGCTTTGGCGATATTTTCTTTCTCCATAACAGCAAGGCCGCCTTTTTCTTCCAGCCACTTCAGCACCTTTTCGATGATGTAAACTGCAAAAACGGGCGGCGTATTATAGAGGTCGGCCACATGGGTTCCATAATCCAACATCGTAGGAACCCCTGAATTTCTGGTTTGCAAGAAGTCTTCTCGCACCAAAACCGCCGTTGCCCCTGCCGGACCAATGTTTTTCTGCGCACCGGCATAGATCAACGCATGAGAAGCCATGTCTATTGGGCGGCTGAGGAAATTTGAAGACGCATCACAGACCAATGGCAAGCCCTTAACGTCCGGCGTAAAATGGAATTCTGTGCCAAAAATGGTATTGTTGGAGGTGTAATGCACGTAGCGTGCAGCCTCGTTGTGCGACCAACCGGCTTGATCTGGGATATAGTTGAAGTTTTGGTCGTCACTTGAGGCATAAACATGTACTTTACCAATGGCCTTGGCTTCCTTCATGGCTTTTTTGGCCCATGCGCCCGTCACCAAGTAGCCCGCCGTTTCATCCGCACGGAGGAAATTCATCGGAACCTGCAAGAATTGCATAGACGCACCGCCTTGCAAAAACATTACATGCCATTCTTCCCCAACCCCAAGAAGCCTTCTCAGGCGCTCGGTTGCGGAAGCGTTAATGGCCTTATACGCCGCCGAACGGTGGCTGATTTCCATGACCGAAGCGCCCGAATTTCCGTAAACGGGTAATTCGTCCTTCACTTCCAACATCACGCTTTCCGGTAATGCGCCGGGGCCAGCAGAAAAGTTGAACAATCGTTTGCCCATTGTATTATTCGTAATAGATTATAAATGAATGACTTAAACTGTCTTAAAATTCGTGTACCAAAAGCCCACTTCGTAGTTTTGGCTCAAACCAAGTGGATTTAGGCGGCATCAGCAAGCCCGCATCGGAAACGGCCAAGAGTTCCTCGATCTGGGTAGGATACATGGAGAAAGCGACTTGGGCAGTTCCTTCCGAGACCAATTTCTCCAATTCTGCCGTTCCGCGAATACCACCCACAAAATTGATGTTTTTGTCGGTTCTGGGGTTTTTGATTTGCAATAACGGTTCCAAGACAAACTCCCCTAACAAAGCCACATCCAAGGTATCGGCCACCGAGATTCCTTTGGTTTCCGGCAAGGTGATGCCATACCATTTGCCATTGACCAAGACGGAAACATCACCCTTCTTTTCTGGCACTGGTGCGGCATCTTCACGCAGGTTAAAGGCTTTTAAAGCCGCCAGAAAATCCGTTACCATCATCGGAATTTTGTAAACGATGCGGTTGTACGGCAGAATGGCCATTTGATCCATCGGGAAAAGCACTGCCGGAAAGAAGTTAATTTCTGCCCCTGCCGCTGGTTTCACCGCTTCTACGGCTCGGCTTGCTGCTTTGCAACGGTGATGGCCATCAGCTACATAGAGCAAAGGAATTTCCCGAAAGCGCTCCACCATCTGGTCAGGATTTTCCATTTTCCAAATAGTATGCGCAATGCCATCGGGTGCAACAAAATCGTATATCGGCTCTGAACGTTGGGTATTTTCCATCATTTCTCCCACAGTTTCATCGGAGCGGAAGGTCAGCATGACGGGTTCGGCATGTGCAGATTGCGTTAGGATATGCCTTGTCCGGTCGTCTTCTTTATCTGGACGTGTTAATTCGTGTCGCAAGATGACGCCATTATCGTAATCGGAAACGGCAACACACCCAAAAATACCGGTTTGCGCCCTGCCATTCATCACCAAACGATAGACATACAGCGATGGCGATTCTTCTTGGAGTGTATTTGGATTAGACTTCCAAGCCGAGAGTTTGGCGGCTCCAGTCTCATAAACCAGGTCTTCGTGTTCGTCCGTTCCTTCGGGAAGGTTAATTTCCGGACGGATGATGTGTAAAAAACTGAGCGGGTTCCCGACAGCAAGGGTGCGAGCTTCTGCGGTATTGATCACGTCGTAGGGTACACAAGCCACCTCTTCGGCGACCTCCGGAGTGGGCCGATAAGCCCGAAAAGGATGTAAGATTGCCATAAACTTTAATTTGGATGAAGCAACAATCTACCTTCATCAAGACCGCCTGCGTTGCCAAATCTATACGAAGAAAACGTTTTCCAAAATGCTATTGACCGACGACGAGCTTGGACGATGGGTATTGAGCGGAAAAATTTAATTTTTGAGAATGATTTGCATCCAAGAGCACATCATAACCTTGTTTTTTTGTACCTTCAACAGGTGCATTACGAATATACCGTCGTTTTCTTCCCCATCACCACTCAAAATACACGAAATGTATTTGACCAAGGCAGAGAAATGGCTCTTCTCAAAGCGTGTCTCCCAGATAAGGAGCCTCCTATGGGCGCTTAGCTGCTTGATCTTTTTTTCTGGTTGCACCGATCCCCAACCTGATCCTTTCCCTAAGCCCCATAAATACATTGCCTTAACGATTGACGATGGGCCGCTTACCCATTATTATTCTTACCCTGATGAGCAGTTAAGATGGGACACCGTTACGAAGCTCATCGAGGCCGTAAAATCGCGGAAAGTTCCAACCACCTTGTTCGTCATTGGGCGGGAAGCCGAGAATCCAGCGATGGCCTCCATGTTGTACAAATGGGGGATGTCGGGCGTGGAGTTGGGGAACCACACCTATAGCCATCGGTCTTTTAACGAGTTTAACGAAGCCACTTGGTTTACGGAAATCCAGAAAACGAACGAGGCACTACGTCCGATAACAGACCAACTCAGGCAGCGTATGCGGTATTTTCGTTACCCATTCTTGCAAGAAGGCCAAACTTTAGCACGTGAGCGAGAGAGCAACCGCGCCGTTCGGGATGCCGGCCTGATCAACGCACATGTCACCATTGGGACGGACGATTGGACGTTTAATGAACAATACATGGCCTTGGAATTAAAAAAAGATTGGGCTGCTCGGTACGAGGTGGGGCAAGCCTATCTAAGGCATATTCACAAAACAGTGGCCTATTGGGATTCTGTTGGGACTGTGTTGGAAGGGCGTTCCATTAAACATGTGATGATGTTACATGCAAACCGGATCAACCGCGATTATTTAGGACAAATTATTGATGAGCTAAAACAAAAAGGTTTTGGGTTTATTACCCTCGACGAAGCATACCGAGACCCCGTTTATGGTCAAAAAGACCACTGGGCAACCGAAAATGGTGTTTCTTTTTTAGAACACCTTAAACAAACACGCCTTAAACAAGACACACTTTAATGCTGGTGTCGTGTATTATACCAATTAGGAATTAAGCACAATGCTTTATCCATCTACGCTTCCCCTTTTTGGGTGTTGAAAGGTTGAAAACGAGTACTTTATAAACAGTAATTTTCCCTAATTGGTATTGAGCCAGCCTTTAACTTGTAACCATTTAACAGGTGTTTTGGATTAATCAAATCGAAGCCTGCCGCCTTGCTTCTTTTGTACGGCCAAGAGCTATTAGGCGGATTTTTCTAAGGGCCGCCCTGCCAAGCGAGAATCATGGAGAAACTCACGAAATTGCGTAAATGCTGGTTTTTCAAGGGTTTATTCTGCTTTTGGATGAGCACCAAAGCCCCGTAGGGGGCGACATCTTAGTAGAAATCCGTTTCCAAATGCACAACAAAGCCCCGTAGGGGTGGCATCTATGTATGACGAGGAATAGCAGTCGAAGCCCGGTGGCTGAGCTATTTGGCGGATTTTTCTAAGAGCTGCCTTGCCATTGTTGAATAATACATTATGCTATAAGATAGAGACGGTCTCAATATTAGATTAATGACCATTGTACAAGATTATAATTGCGATTAAACGATAAAACCCCATCGGTGCGCCACCACTCCTTCCATTGGAAAGGGAAATCATCCTTCATTTGATTGGTTCCCATTCAAAATCCGAAGCGCTTTTTCATGCAATAACGGATTTGAAGCAACGACTGAACTGGCACCAATCACGGAACCGCCCGCCCAGCTTGAAATTTTGCCACCCGCTCCTTCGATAATCGGTTTTAACGGGCCAACGTCCCAAGGATTCATAATCGGGTCGAGCATAAGGTCTGCACGTCCTGTTGCGAGCATTAAATATCCATAGGCATCTCCCCATGTCCTGAATTGATGTACCGAGCGCATCAATTGGTCAAAATTGGGGCCATTTTGGTGTTTTTCCACACGCGCAGTGCCATACGTACAAAGCATCAGCGCACGCGAGAGGTCTTCGGTACGGCGAACATGTACGGGTTTGCCGTTCAGTTTGGTGGTGAGTCCATCACCGATCACCAGTTCCTGCAAAATGGGCTGATGGATTACGCCCAAAACAGGTTGACCTTGGTGGAGCAATGCGATTAAGGTTCCAAAAAGTGGAACGCCTGCAATAAAAGAATGGGTTCCATCAATCGGATCAAGCATCCAGACAAATTCGGCATGTGGGTTTTCGTTCCCAAACTCTTCTCCCACAATTCCGTGTGCGGGAAAGGCATGCCGGATCATATCGCGCATACGCGCTTCGGCCTCTCTATCGGCAACGGTAACCGGCGAGTCATCTCTTTTTTGGTCAACGGAAACGCCTTTACCATAATAGGAGCGGATGACGTCGCCGCTACTATGAGCCAATTTTTCGGCGAAGTGGTAAAAATTTTTTGGTAGCATAGTTGAAAAATTTTAACGCCTTTTATAAATCCCAAGGCATTCCAGAATATCCTTTTTTCCGGATTTCTGCACGCCTCATCAGTTCATCGTGAAAGGAACAGGTATTTTCTCCCGGATTGGGGAATCGCTGAAGGTACTGTCCGTTTGCATTCATTTCCCAAGACAAGCGGTTGTCTGCCAAAGCGATTTTCAAGATACGGATTAAACGATCCCGAATTTCGTCGTCGGTGACGGGTGTGGCCACCTCCACACGGTCTTCCAAATTTCTTCTTTGCCAATCGGCACTGCTGATAAACACGTTTGGAACGCCATTGTTGTGGAAATAATAAATCCGGCTGTGTTCTAAAAAGCGGCCAATAATGCTGATGACGCGGATGTTTTCGCTAAAGCCTTTTAATTTGGGGCGAAGGCGGCAATGTCCGCGAACGATCAATTCGATTTTTACCCCAGCATGCGAAGCCTCGTATAGCTTATTGATGATGACAATATCATCCAAGGCATTCATTTTTGCCATAATCAGGCCATTGCCATGTTTTTGATGATTTTCCATCTCGGCCTCGATAAGTTCGATAAAACGTTTTCTAAGGTCTTTTGGAGCAACGATCAGTTTTTTGTAATGTTGTTCGGGTGCAAAACCCGTCAGATAATGAAATAGGTTAATTGCGTCCTTTCCAATTTCTCGGTCTGCCGTCAGAATACCGACATCGGTATAAACCCTGGCCGTAGCGGGATTGTAATTCCCAGTGCCTAAGTGACAATAGGTGCGTAAACCATTTTCTTCTTGCCGCAAGACCAAGATCACCTTTGCATGGGTTTTTAGCCCCACCAAGCCATAGGTTACATGGATGCCATGTCGCGACATCATATTTGCCCAAGCGATGTTGCGCTCTTCGTCTAAACTGGCCTTAACCTCTACCAGCACCGCCACTTCTTTGCCCAATTCGGCAGCATTCGTTAGGGCTTTCACCACCAAAGATTTATCGGAAGTGCGGTATAAGGTTTGTTTAATGGCAACGACTTGCGGGTCTGCGGCTGCAATCTCAATAAATTTTTGTGTGCTAAGTGCAAAAGATTCATAGGGGTGATGGATCATTAGGTCGCGTTCTCGGATGATGCTAAAAATATCCCTACCTTCTTCCGGATCCAAATCTGACAAACGTATCGGAGTAATGGGTTGCCAACTTGGGAATTGATGGTCGGCGAGCGGTAAGCCAGCGATCATAAAACAACGGTTCAGATCCATCATTCCCCGAACCGGAAAAACATCGTCTTTGGTTAATTCAAGTTCTTCACAGAGCATACTGAGGACATGCGGGGGCATGGTATCGTCCACTTCTAATCGGACAATTTTCGCAAATCGCCTTTTCCGGACTTCTTCGGACACCATTTCCAACAAATCGTCTGCCTCGTCTTCGTTTAGCGACAAATCGGCACTTCTTGTTACGCGAAATACCGAAACCGAAACGACTTCCATCCCTCGGAAGGTTTCGTCTAAATTATTTGCGATAACTTGTTCTACAGGAACATAGCGGTTACGCTTGCCCACTTTAACCCAAGGATGGCGTTGTGTAGGAACTTTTATCCGCGCAAAATGCTCTGTTCCTCGCACGGGATGACGGAGGACAACCGCCAAAGAAAGGCTTTGATTGGATAAAAAGGGAAACGGGTGACCCGGATCCACGCCAAGAGGAGTGAGTATGGGGAAAAGATTTGCTTCAAAAAAAGCATGGGCTTCTTTTTTTTCGACTGGTGAAAGGTCTATGTAGTTACAAATCTCGACCCGCGTTTTTTTTCGCAACAAGGGCTTTAGGTGTTTTTCCCATGTATCGTGCAAATAACGCATCATTTCATGGATTACCGGACGAATCAAGTCCAACTGTTCCGTAGCTGTTCTTCCATCTGGCGTTCGGACGGCTACATTTGCCGCCACTTGTGAATCCAGACCGCCGATTCGTTTTCTAAAGAATTCATCAATATTGCTATGAGCAATCGCCAAAAATTTGATCCGCTCTAAGATTGGCCAGCGTTCGTCTTTCGCCTGCGCCAGTACCCGCCAATTAAAATCCAACCAACTTAATTCTCGGTTAAAATACAAGGTCTCGTGACCAATTTTGGCATTTTGGGGCACTTTTCTCGCACGAACAGCAACAGGAATCCGCACTTGTTCTGTCTTAGACCTTCTGACAATAGAGGGTTTGGGGAGTGGGACTGGCAACTGTATTTCGGGCAATTTTGCACCCAATTCTTCGGTTTTATTTGGTTTTGTGGCGCCTTGTCCATGCGAACCGATTTCAAAGGAAACACTGCGTTTTTTGTTCGTGGCCATGTGCGTAAGGGTTACAAGATATTATGTATATACATTTATTTTATATTTTAACAGCTATATTTAAGAATTTATTACATGGATAAAGTCACGTTTTTCAATACTTTTTCTCAAAATATGCAAGTCTCGAATCTGAGAAAGCATCTGCTCGTCTTCCTCATTGCTTTCATAGATCAGACGAAGTTCTTGGCTCATTCGTTCAATCATCTGGTCTATTCGAAAAAGTTTTAACCGCGTCATGGCGTCCTCGGCCACTTTATACGGTTCTTTAAAACCAGACGGCGTCCCGAAGTCATCTGGCACACCCCACTTCTTTGAAACCGAAGTGGTGTTCATCAATACCTCTGTTACCCAGTCCCGAATGTCCTCGCCAAATTCACCACGCACCATTCTATTGACCTCGACAGTTCCATTCTCGATGTGGTTCAAGAGGAGTTCCACGAGGGTCTTAGAGACCCCCGGCGTAAATTCTTGGGGAGTCATGTGTCCGAAAACATAATAGATCATCTCTCCGCCTTCGGTGAGCATCAGCCGCGCCAAGATGCTTTCGGCTGCATGTGGCTTTGGTCGTCCATCCATCTCGGCAGCGTCGCGTTGTGTACGAAAACGTTTGACGACGACCGTTTCCCCGGTACGCGGGCCAGCAGCAGTTTGGTGTGACCGAACAGCGCCGAGTACCCTTCTCAAGCTGTTTTCAGGAATAGCAAGAACGCGAGCGGCTTCCTGTAGATACAGGTCTTGTTTAATAGGGTCTGGGATACAAGCAATGGTCTCTACGACTTCGTGTACCACTTGCGATTTTCCTTCCGGCGTATTCCACAACCCTTGTTTTTTTGCATGGCTAACCTTAAAAGAAATAAAGTCTTGGCGATTTTTTTGGACGTAGTTCAGAAAAGCGGCTCCGCCAAATTGCCGAACAAACGAATCGGGATCAGCGCCCTTTTCCAAGGTCACTACTTGTGGAGAAAGCCCACCGGAAAACAAGAGGTTTATGCCCCGTAACATGGCCTTTTCTCCGGCAGAATCTGCATCAAACACCATGAGGACTTGCCGCGCATATCGTCCCAATAATTTCACTTGCTGGTTGGTGAGTGCGGTTCCGCTTGTTGCAACGGCATGATGGATTCCGGCTTGGTGTAGCGAAATCACATCCGTATAGCCTTCTACCAACAAGGCTTCTTGCGCAGCACGGATGGCATTCTTTGCCTGAAATAGCCCAAAAAGAACGTGACTTTTTTGATAAACCGGCGTTTCTGGCGAGTTAATGTATTTGGGCTGGTCTTTTGCATCCGTCAGCATACGCCCGCCAAAACCGATGACTTTTCCGATATGCGAGATGATGGGAAACAATGCACGTCCCCGAAAGCGGTCGTAGTGCCCACCTCGTTGAGAAGGCAAAATCAATCCGGCTTGCTCAAGGTGTTCAGCTTTAATTTGTGCTGCTTCACTGGCCCTGATCAATCCATCCCATGCTTCGGGCGCATATCCCAGACCAAACTTGCGTATGGTTTCGTTAAAAAAACCTCTTTCTCGGAAATAACTGAGGCCATATTTTTTACCTTCGTCCGTTTTAGTAAGCTGTTCCCAATAAAACTTTGCAGCAAACCGTAGGGCGTGGTAGAGTGGTTCTAAACGAGTTTCCGGCGAGGTGTCTTCCGAGGTTTCTTCTGGGATATGGATGTGCGCACGAGCCGCCAATACCTTGATGCTTTCGTAAAACCCCAAATGTTCGTGATCCATCAAGAAGTTAAAAACATCTCCACCTTTTCCACATCCAAAACATTTATAAATCCCCATTGCTGGATTTACGTGAAAGGAAGGCGTTTTTTCTTGATGGAATGGGCAAAGACCAATGAAGTGTGTGCCGCGTTTTTTTAAGGAGACAAATTCGGAAATAACCTCTACAAGATCAGATGCTGTGCGTACCTCTTCTATTTTCTCATCCGATATTCGCATGTTGAGATTTGGGTTGCGACGAATAAAAAGGTGTATAAGCTACCTAAGTGAAGACCCATACACCAATTAATATAACATTTTCAAAAAGAAGGAATTCCCGCATCAATATTGGAAACCTTACTTAAAAAATCGTTTCAAAAAACGTGTCTAAGTAAATGCACTTCCGCCAATACTCAAGTGCCAGAACCATATTCAAGGCTTAATAAATAACAGTATCGGGTACGATAAAGATATCCGAGAACTTCCGACGTAAAAAAGCGGCGGCTTGGTCTGCATCTTGTCGGTTAACAAAATTCCCTACCCGTACTTTAAAAAGTCCTTGCTGCTGTGGTACATAAATCGGCAAATCTCCCTTTCCAAGTACGGTAGGCGCACCAGATTTATTGGAAGCCCACCACTGGAGCAATTCACGCCTTTTGGCATCTGCACCCTCGCGCGTACTACTTGCATAGATTTGCACCCTAAAGCCAGCGCGGGTTGCTCCGGTTGCCGGAGGTTTGGGATCGGTGGGTGGCGTTACAGGCGGTGTAGGATTAATAACGGGGGGCTGTGTATCCTTGCGCATCAACGTTTCCGGAACATCATGTGTCACGGTTACGGGCGTATTATTATTGGCGGATCGCTCTGGAAAAGCCCCAGCGTCAAAGTTCTCGTAGTCCGACATTTTGCCAGAATAACCCTTATTTTCGCCATTGTTGGGGTCTTTTGGGCCTGTACAAGCCATTAGGCTTCCAAACAAAGTAAGAAGCAAGATGTATTTCAGTTGCAATTTCATGGTCGTCGTTTGGTTTTTCAATTTCAAAATCAACTTGGAAAATAACCTTATAAACCGATTTATTTAAAGAAATATCGTTTTATTTTGCGGAAATTATACGAAGGCGTTTCTCCAATATCTCCACCTCAATGGTAGAGGCTTCCAGGGAAAGTATTTCACCATCGGCATGAACGGGCAAGGGAATTTGGCTTTTGATCACCGCCGACCGTGTACGTGACATGTGAACTTCGGGCAGATGGATGTGTTCCCCTGTGAGGGTTTTTGGCAATACGCGCAAAATGCGTGGAATACTTGCTTTTTGAAAAACACAGACCTCCAGCAGGCCATCATCGGCAATGGCATTTGGGGTTAACTTAAACCCGCCTCCCGTGCTAAATCCATTGGCAAAATCTGCCAGAATGAACCTTCCTTCAAAGTACAACTGGTCTTCTAACCATATTTTCACCGATGGGAACCGCCAAAAGAATAAGGTTTTTAATACCGCTATTAGATAAGGCAAGGTTTTTCCCGGAATCATTTTTAGCCTATAAGCAAAATGTGCCGCTTGCGCTTCAAAACCAATACCCATCTGGTTGATAAAGTCCACCACTTTTTTTCCCGCCGGTTCGTGAATCGTCATCCGGCCATAATCCGCTTGTATATGTTTTTGGGCATTGAGCAATATTTCCAGAGCGGGTTCCATTTTGTGCGGCATCCCAAGCACTTTAGCGTAGTCGTTGCCAGTCCCAAAAGGCAGTACGCCAAATGTCGTCAAACAACCGGCCTTAATTAACCCGCAGCCCACCTCGTGAACGGTTCCATCACCGCCGACAGCCACCACCACATCAGCTTTATTGGCCCATTTATAAGCAAGTTCTTCTGCATGACCCGACCTCGTGGTTTCGACCATGATATAGGAAACCTCCTTCTGCCGGAGGTATTTTTCTATCTTAGGACGTTGTTTTGCGGCAAAACCGTTACCTGCCTTCGGGTTTAGAATAAAGACATATTGCATGTAAACTTGAAAAGAAAGCCCAAAAAACCTAAATTGCGTTTTTTCGGAAGATAGTATATCCCCCAATGCTTCCCAAATTCTTTTGTCAGCTTTATTGTTATTGCGTTCTCCTACTCGTGCCCGCCTGCGAGGTTATCTCGGATGGTACGGATCAAATTGGCCGGACGTTAGGCATTGTTCCTTCTGGCGCCGATGAAATAGCTCCAGAGGCTTACAAACGGGTTATTACATTAGACCAAGGCATGACAGACCTGATGTATGGTGCTGGGGCTGGAGGCTATATTGTGGGGCTTTCCTCGGAAGAGCGTTATGGCATGTTTCCAGATTCGGTGTCGCGGGTTAGGGTATCGCCTTTAGATGTTGAGGGTATTCGGAAATTAAATCCGGACTGGATTATTGGCACGAAAGGGTCGGAATCCTCTGTTTCTGCTGCAAAACTGGAGGATTTAGGCTTTAACGTTCGCCTTTTCTCTTTTCGCAACTGGCAAGACATTTCTCGCACAATGCAAGAGTTAGGAACCTATTTTGGCACTGATTTCCGCGCCAGAAATGCCACAGATACGCTAACGGCGCAGTGGCGCTCCATCCGGAACCTGATCAGTGTTGGTCGTCCCAGTGCATTGTTCTTGACAGGTAGTCCAGCACTGGAGGGTTATGGAAAAGATAGCCACCTAAACACCTTGATAGAAGATGCTGGAGGATTCAGCCTGACCTCGAAGCTCTCCGGTGCTAAGCAGGTTTTGAAGCCCTCCTTCATTACCAATGCGCCAGCGGACTTTATGGTCATTACGCCCGATGTTGCCCAGTCCCTAAACGAACTTATACAAAAACACCCCTTCATCGCACAAACACGGGCTTATAAACGCAAAAAGATTTATCTCATCGCTTCCGAGTTGACCCTTCATCCCAGCCCACGATATATTGAAGGGGCAAAAGAGTTCGCACAAATTTTCTTTACCGATCTTTTCACCCCACTACAATAACTTTTACCGTATTTACCGTAAGCAGACTTCAAAGCCGCTTTCTTTAACCATCTAACCAGTACTGCTTTTTTATACAAACCCAATATTGCCCAAAATACCTTGACCGGACAAATAAATTGTTATGACTGTATTGGAAACCCCTAAAAACCTCTCCTCAACACATCATCCGTTGAACGGAAAACCAATTTCCATGCAGGACATCCAGCAGCCCATTGCCGCAGACCTAAAAGCATTTGATCGGTATTTTCAGGGTGCCATGAAATCCTCTCACCGTTTATTAAGTTTGGTGACGCGGTATATCTTACGGCAAAAAGGGAAAAGAATAAGACCCACCTTGGTCTTGTTGGCCGCAAAAACCGCAGGCGAGACCACCGAAGCAACCCACCGCTCCGCTGCATTGGTCGAGTTGTTGCATACCGCTTCTTTAGTGCATGACGATGTGGTGGATGAAGCAGATCGCCGACGAGGGCTTTTCTCCATCAATGCACTTTGGAAAAACAAGGTGGCTGTATTGTTTGGGGATTTTTTGCTTAGTAAGGGTTTATTACTTTCATTAGACTATAAAGATTATCGTCAACTACACCTCTTGTCCGATGCAATCCGCCGGATGAGCGAGGGTGAACTGCTTCAATTAGAAAAAACCCGCCATTTGGACATTGACGAAGCAACGTATTTGCAAATTATCTCGGATAAAACGGCCTCGTTGATTGCAGCCTGTTTGGCCTGTGGCGCTGCAAGTACCACCGAGAACGAAGACGACATCCAAAAGATGAAATCCGTCGGCGAAAAATTGGGCATTGCTTTCCAAATCCGTGATGACCTCTTTGACTTTGGAACGGATGATGTTGGGAAACCACTCGGAATAGACCTCCAAGAGAAAAAGATGACGCTTCCCCTCATTTATGCACTAAAAAATGCCACAACCTCCGAGCGTAAATCCATTTTGAACATCGTTCGTAAAAACAAGAAAACCCCTTCAGACATCAGCAACATACAAGGCTTTGTCCATAAAAAACAAGGCATTTCCTATGCGCAAACGGTGATGATGCAGTATGCTCACGAAGCACGCGACATGCTCCTTACCTTTCCAGAATCTCCCGCCCGTGATGCCTTGATCAATTTAGTGTATTACACGGTTTCCAGACATAAATAGAAAAGCATAGTAAAGTGTAGTGCAAATAGCCTCATCACTTTTTTTGCGACCAGCATTCCCAATAATGTGCTGAACCCGCTCAGGATACAGCCTTTCAAAGGTGTTACAAACCAACATCCAAACAACGAAGACGTTACCACGTTGAGCAAGATTCTTTCAACCAATCTCCATATTTTATTTTATTCCTTGACAAACTTTTTCAAAAGCCTTCCTTTACAACATGGTATATTCCAAGATTTTATAAAATCCATTAGAACCAGAATAATAAAATGGCCATTTTGCATCTATTAGGAACGGGCGCCGGTTATACGGATGCTTGGCGTACCACCACCATGTTGGCTTTTCAAGACAAGGAATCTCTTATTGCGGTGGACTGTGGCGGCGATTTATTACAAAGGCTCCAAACAGCAAATTGCCCTCTGGAGGACCTTAAAGCCTTGTTCATCACCCATGAGCATCCCGATCATTGCGGCGGATTTCCGCTTTTTATGGAAAAGAGATGGCTTGCAGGCATTAACAGCCCCATCCACATTTTTGGTCCAGAAAAAGGATTAACCCAAGCTCGGCGGGCTTTTGAGGTTTTTGGCCTGCCTAATTGGAAGGGAATGGCGGAAGTGGTATGGCATGAACTATCGCTTTCCGAAGGTGTAGCGGCTTATGAAGACGACACGTGGGCTATCACAACAAGTCCGACGTTTCATCCCGTCCCTACACTTGGCATGCGCGTGGTACACAAAAAAAGCCAGTTCGTCACCGCTTATTCTTGCGACACTTCGCCCTGCCCAGCGGTTCAGTATTTGGCCGAAAATGCAGATATTCTGGTACACGAAGCCAATCTGATTGAAGGAACCATGCCCAATGTCCATTCGAGCATATCGGAAGCAACAGACATTGCCATTGCCTCGAAAGCCAAGCGACTGGTCTTGGTGCATGTTCCGAGGGGGATTTCGGAAAGACACTTAGCGAAAGATCGTCTCCGGTATCCTAATGTGGAAATTGGCGAAGAATTGGGGGCTTATGGCCTTGGTTAACACAAAAGAAATCAACCGATGCGCATCTAAGTTCATCTTCTCACGTTAGAGCAGTGTCTTGTTCAACCAAATCCTAAAAGATGGAAGCCACGCCTCTTGCGCCGCAAGCATCCGATGAAGAAAAGCGACGCCAACTTATAAACATGAAACGAATGGCCACCGGACTTTTAATTGTCTCGGCGGTTATTTTTGTTATTGCGCTAAACCAAAGTGGTTATTGGTGGGGCTTGGTTAAAGCCATTGCGGAAGCCTCCATGGTTGGGGGCTTGGCGGACTGGTTTGCGGTAACGGCGCTTTTCAGGCATCCAATGGGGCTACCTATCCCACATACGGCCATTATCTCCAAAAACAAAGACAGAATTGGCTCGGCATTAGGCAATTTTGTTTATAAACACTTCTTAACACCCGCCCTGATTCAATCCAAGTTGACACAACTTAACTTAGGACAAAAAATTGGTGAATGGCTCTCCGACGGCGAGAAAACGCGGAATGTCCTCCAAGCACTTACCTCCGGTATTCCCAACCTGCTTGATCGGCTCAACGACGACCACATACGGGCATTTATCCATCAAAACGTGACGGAAGAGCTTCTCAAAACGGATCTTGCTCCGCGTTTAGGCCGCCTGATGGAAAGTATGATGGATAGCGACCGCTTTAAAGACCTTTTGGATTTTCTCCTGATGAACACTGCGGAGGGCTTAGACCGAAACAAAGAAAAAATTGAATTGTGGATGGACGAAAACCTGAACTGGGTGCAACGGACTTTCTTGAAGCAAGTCGTTCGGCGGACGCCCGGAGAGCTTCTCCACATTTTAGATGACCCACAACATCGCTTTAGAAAATTGATCTTTTCGGGCGTAAAAGACATGGCGGTTAACCTGCAAGAAAACCCCGAATGGCAACTAAAACTTTCCGACATTAAACAACAACTCTTAGAGCGCGAGGAAATCCGCACGTATTTGGGCGAAATTTGGACTACCTTGAAAAGCCGGATCAAAGAAGACCTCACCAAAGACGATTCACAAATCAGGTTACGGCTACAACAAGGTGCGGTAAGTTTGGGCGAAGCCATGTTGCGTGACGAGGACGTCAGAACCTCCATCAACCGGAATGTTGAACAACTAATCACGGAAATTGTCACTACACGCGGTTCCGAGGTTGCGGTCTTTATTAGTGAAACCGTACGCAAGTGGGATGCCCAGACAATGGTAGATCGGGTGGAAATCAATATTGGCCGTGATCTGCAATTTGTTCGGATTAACGGAACCATTGTCGGTGGGATGGTCGGTGCGATTCTCTACCTGCTTACCCATTGGTTTTAGCAGTCGTTAAGGATTGTCAAAAACTACTGAACTATTGGACGATGCAACCATCAAAAAAATTGATCCGTGCGTAACCTTTTCCACTTGCCATACGTTTTGAGGCGGTAACCAAACAAAATTAACCCCTTTCTATTGGAACGCCCACCCTCGGTCTAATCGGAAGACAATCTCACCTAAGAGGAAATCTCATGTACCCCAAATCTAGTTGGGCCATCCTACGCAAGGATGTGTCACTCTTATTTTTTTGGCTTCTGATGCCCATCTCCGCTTTTGCATCTTTAGACAATGCCCAGAACCCATCCGATGGCAAGAAGTCGCTGAACCTTCAGGCTACCACTTCCCCTATTCAAATTGATGGTACGGTAAACGATGAAGAGTGGAAACAAGCCTCCATCGTTAGGGACTTTGTGGAGTTTCAGCCCAATGAAGGGAGCAAACCCACCATCAAAGCGGAGGCAAGAGTTACCTACGACGTAAACAATTTATATGTATCTTTTCGGATTTATGACGAGCAGACTGCTATCCGTTCGAACAATGGAAAGCGCGACGAAGTATGGTCTGACGACTGGGTGGCCATTGCATTAGACACCTACCGCAACAACAGCTACTTCCTCTTAGTAGGAGCAAATCCAATGGGGATTCAGGTGGATTCAAGAGGGAATGGTAATAATGATGACAGCAGTTACAACCTCATATACACCTCGGCGGGGAGGAGAACGGACAGTGGCTACGAGGTTGAGATGGCCATTCCTTTTTCAAGCCTCAGTTTTCCAAACAAAGAAGTTCAATCTTGGGGTGTCAACTTCTTGGTCAACCATCCCCGTGCAAATCGTCACATGTACGCATGGCCAAGTTTAACCCAAAACAATGCTTGTACGATGTGTCAGTTTGGAACGCTGGACAACATTAGAGGGGTCAAAAGTGGTTCTATGCACTATCAAATATTGCCGGCATTGGTTGGGTCGTATGGAAACACCCGCGAAGACACCTCCAATCCCAGTTCCCCTTTTAGCAAGGAAAAGATCGGGATAGATCATCTTCAGCCATCACTCAACCTAAAATTAGATTTCAACTCCAATACATCCGCAGAATTGGCGATAAACCCAGATTTTAGCCAGATAGAATCGGATGCCGATCAGATTAGCGTCAACTCTACCTTGGCATTGTTTTACCCCGAACGAAGGCCATTTTTCCAAGAAGGAGCAGATTTATTTGACCAAGAAACGGGTTTTAACTTCGGAGAACCTTTCCAAACGGTTTATACCCGTTCGATGAATGCGCCTTTAGTGGCCACAAAATTTATTTCTCGACAAGGCCAAAGTAGCTTTGGGTATATTGGCGCGGTGGACGAACATTCCCCCATTATAATTCCCCTCTCCGAATCGAGTGAGGTATTGGAAAATGGCCGTAGTATCAGCAATATTCTCCGGTTTAAGCAAGCGCTCAAAGGTGGGAACTATGTGGCTGCTCTTTTGACAGACCGCAGAATGCCCGAAGGCGGTAGTGGCTCGGTCTTGGCCTTAGATGGAAAAATAAACTTTTCTCCAAAATATTTCCTGACCTATCAACTCAATGGCAGCCGTACCGAAGAATTAAACAGCGAAAAGTTAAATGGGGAATATGGATTGTCCGGACTTTTTAACGAAGGTAAGCATACTGTTGCATTAGATGGCGAGACCTTTACAGGCCATTCGGGAAAATTAGGCTTTATCCGCCAGTCTCGAGAATGGAATTTCTATTTCGGGTACGATGCCGTTAGCCCAACCTTCCGAGCTGATAACGGCTTTGTGAGCCAAAACAACTTCCGTCAAGCCAATATTTGGCAAGGTTACGCTTTTTATTTTAAGGATAAACTTTTTACCCAAATTCGACCGGCGGCCTATGCTGGACGGATTTGGTCTTTTGAGAACAAGGTGCGGGATTCTTTCATCGGTTTTAACTTAAATGCTCAAATGAAAGGGCAAACCTATTTTGGCTTTAACATTAACGCCTTTAGTGAAGAGGTCTTCAAAGGGCAACTATTTAAGGATTTGCGTAGGATTAATATGTGGGGTGGGAGCAATTTTAGTAAGAACTTTGGCTTTGACCTTGGCTTTAATTATGGCAATAGTATCCGCAGAACCGACACTCCGGAACCCGGACGCCAGTTTAGTGGTTGGGCAGGGTTTTTCTTCCGTCCGTTTAGCGGTTTCGAGATAAGCCCAAACTTTTCTTATGCTATGATGAAGCACCGAGCCACAAATGAGGAGTTTTATCGCGGTTTTGTGAGCCGTACCACACTCACCTACCAAGCCACTCGTGCGTTCAACCTCCGATTGGTGGGTCAAGTAAACTCCTTCTCGCAAGGGTTTAGTGTCCAACCCTTGCTTACTTATCAAGTGAATCCTTTGACCGTGTTTTATGTAGGTGCGAACCTGAATGGTGCAGATGCCGAGGACGCTTTGTATCCACAAACCCCGGGACTTTACTCGACCGATCGGTCTGTCTTCTTTAAGTTCCAATACCTTTTCCGGCGATAAGGCACCAAGATGCACAATGAAAAAGGCTTTTCCGATAGGGGGAGCCTTTTTTTGAAAAGTGTACTCTCGGTTATAGCAAGTTTCGGGCTAAACAAGCAATTGTTTTGAGGCCCGACCTTTCCTCAATCAAGTTCCAATCCTTCTCAATCAATATTAGCCAGAAAAGCCTTTGCGCTGAAATCAAAATATTGTTAACTTCGACTTACAAAGCATAAAGACGCATTAAGGAGACATTGGCCAAAAGGTAAAAAAAATGGCAGTCAAGGAAAAATATATTAATCCCTTTACGGATTTTGGATTCAAAAAACTGTTCGGAACGGAACTGAATAAAGATCTGTTGATAGACTTTTTGAATGAGGTTATTCTGCCCAAACAAAAGAAAATTGCGGATTTAAAATACAGCAACAATGAACATATTGGACAAACTGCTTTAGACCGAAAAGCAATTTTTGACTTATACTGTATTAGCTCGTTTGGTGAACGATTTATTGTTGAAATGCAAAAAGCCAAACAAAATTATTTTAAAGACAGAAGTGTATTTTATGCGTCTTTCCCGATACAAGAACAAGCACAATCGGGAGATTGGAATTATAAATTATCTCCCATTTATACGGTGGGAATCTTGGATTTTACGTTCAGTGATGAAGAAACCAATGCCGTCGCTAAAACCGATGTTCAAGAAGTACGACATGAGGTGAAATTAAAGAACCAAAATGGCAACGTGTTTTATGATAAATTAACCTTTATCTACTTGGAAATGCCACATTTTGCCAAAACGGAGGAAGAATTGGAGACAACATATGACAAGTGGTTATATGTGTTAAAGCACTTGCCCAATCTAACCGAAAGACCAAAGAAATTACAAGAGCGTGTATTTCAGAAATTATTTGAAGCCGCCGAAATTGCAAAATTTACTTCCGAAGAAAAAGAACAATACGAGCAAAGTTTAAAATCGTATCGAGACCTCAAAAATGTGATTGATACCGCATTCATCGAAGGAGAAACAAAGGGGAAAATTGAAGGGAGGCATGAAGGAATAATTGAGGGGAGGAATGAAGGAATAATTGAAGGGAAGATGGAAGAAAAAACATCTAATATCATAAAAGCCTTACAAAGGGGTAAGCTATCTTTGGAAGAAATAGCCGAAGACTTCGATGTAAGTATTGAATTTGTAAAACAAATCAAACATGACAACCAGCTTTTGTAGTCCAAAGAGAGGTGAAGTTGTGACAACAAAGGAGTGTTATCTTTGGCGTTTAGAGAATAGCGTACGTTCTTCGTTCGCGTTTAAGGTTTTGCATAAACTCCACTTTACTAAAGGCTATAAAAGACGATTCGTTTCGGGTGCATTTCAAAACTTACAGACTCTATATGGGAACTGGCTGGGTGACCGATATGGCTGACTTGAATAAGTTGGTAACATAGTTCCATTTTCCCGATGCTAATGCAACACGTAAGTTGAGGATATGATTAACCCCTTTCTCGCTCCATATTTGGCCACTTCGTTTACATCGTGTTTGGACAATCGTTCTGTTGGCTGCCTCCATAGCCCCATTTCCGATGCACAAACCTCGTTTTAAGTAAATACCATACTCCATTCGCCAAGCATTGTTTTGATAATATTTTAGTAATTTTTGATGCGCTTCTTCATGCAGTAAACTCGTATATTTCAACTTTTTTAGGATGGGAAGTACCTCCATGATGCCTTTGGTTTTCAACTGCTCACATCGTTCTGAAAACCAATGCTCTGATAGCCCGACCGTCTGACAAAAGGTGTGTAAATGTTCCACTGCGTGATAAAAGTCAAGAATGTGAGTTGCTTTGGGGTACTTATCTACAATATAGTCGCTGATCCATGCCGCGCCGTCGGTGATCAAAACGAGTTGTTCCTCTTCAAAAGAGTAGCTGGATAAACTCGCTTCAAACTTAGGCAAAAAGCCACTATAATGCCCCAAATAAGCACTATAATGACTTTCTTGAATCCGGTTCCGGGTGCTGCCATTGGCCTTAATTGCGCTCTCTCGCCATACTCGACCTGCTTTTACTTCCTTGTACCCGCTATCGGTTTGTACCATGCTTCCGTCCATCGAAGCATATAAACGCTCAGATTCTGGCAACTTGACCGGAGCCGTTTCTACTTCTAATAAGGGGGCTTCGATTTGATCACCAATCTGATTGCTGACCCGGAACACACTCGCAGAAGAAACTGGAATACGAAGAAATAGGGCAAATAAATCATTCGCTTTACTATAAACATCGCTCGCACCAGCCACCGCCATTAGGCTTTGTAAGTAGGGTGAGGCGAAGCTCTGGTGGAACTTTTGACAATAATGGTGTTCCTTCGACAAGCCTATTTTACCAAATCTGGTCTGAAAGTCGTTTTTTTTAAAGGGGATTCAGGAACTTTACCTAAGTTTTCTTCCAATACACTACGCCCAAGTTCTACCCAAATCTGGTCGAATTGTTTTTCATATTCATAGAATGAATCTAATTCGTTCAATTTCTTGATCTCTTGGTAGCGCTCTAGGGCAAGGGCTAAAAATTCAGACTCGGTCATCAAGGTCTCCGGTTAGAAAGTGAAACAGTTGCATAATAGAGTACGAACTTTTTGAACAAAAGTCTCACTCCCCCCTACACTTTTTCAGAGTACGTACAAGTTCTTACAGTAATTAGATATAATTATATTTAATTACTATAAGTGATTTTTTTGTTGATGGGGTTGGTGATTGCGTTTTTTAATTGTGGGACAAAGAGGGCAGTGTTCTTGTAAATTACTTTGGCGTTGAATTTGGTTTTTCTGTAAAAGAGTAAAGGATTGCTTGGGCATTAGCGTAGTTTGATAAAAACAAAAAAAACACACTGATGCAGCAATCCTTCGTCCTAAAACTACGTCAATTAATCTTCGGGATCAAGTCCCCGCTACGGCTTCCGGCTCAAAAAACATTCTTCGATGTTTTGGTAGCGTTTTGTCAGATAAGTAAAGCAACGCTCCCTGCGATTGCTGCACGAATGTCGGCGGAGGTAAACCGATTGTCGAGCGAGCAGCGGCTTCGGCGTTTTTTCAAGAGCGTTCAGTTGCCACATGAGGCACTTGCACGCTTTCGATACGACCTATTTAGAGGGGAAGAGGGGAAAGAAACGTTAGTTTTAGACCGAACCAACTGGAGGCAGAACGGAATTGAATATAATTTGCTTGTGCTGACAGCCAGTTCCAAAACAGGAAGTATCCCCCTCTTTTGGCGCACCTTGCTTAATAAAGATGGTGTAGGTCATCGGGGAAACTCGAACACTGAAACCCGAATAGACCTCTTAAATGAATATATATCCATATATGGTACGGATAGGATTGAGTATTTAATGGGCGATCGGGAGTTTATCGGTAATGACTGGCTAAACTTCTTAGACAAGCAAGGTATTCCTTTTGTAGTCCGTATCCGATCCAATCAAGAGGTGTCGAGCCAGCGAGCGGATATGTGGATAGATGGTCTTGAAGTTGGCAAGCGGAAGGTACTCGAACAAGCCGAGGTTAATGGTCTTGATTTTCCTGTACTCTTCGAAGGGACATGGCTTTCGGGTAGCAAAGAGGGTGAGAAAGAGGATGCCTTGCTCGTCATAACGAATAATGTAACAACAGAAGAAAATGCTTCATTGCGCTACAAAAAGCGATGGGGAATCGAAGCATTTTTCCAGAGTATTAAAAGTCGGGGCATGGACATTGAGTCGTCTCGACTTGCATTAGATCGTTTTGCAAAGCTACTTGAGATTGTTTTTACTGCTGCGGCGCTGATGATGTACTTTGGGTATTGGCTTCATACCGAGGACAAGCCTATACGCACGAAGCCGAGTAAGAATAAGGACGGGATTACAACATATAAAAGAAATAGTTTTTTAAGGTACGGACGTGATTGCTTCAGCCAAGCTTTAGTCTCAAAACGATACCAAAAAAGAATATTACTATGGATTTCCTGCCTTGAAAGTAGATGTATATCTACCCTTGGTTCCTTTGTCCAAAAAGTGTAGGGGGGAGTACAAAAGTCTATAAACTTTTTAGTTGTACCCGCAGAGAATCTTAAATATAGGTGTAAGATATGTGGGAACATATTTTTGAAATGCACCCATTCGTTTCAGACAGTATAGCCGCTCACCATAAACAACCAAAAAAGATGGTAAATAATATTCAAAAAGAAATATTAATCATATGCAATGCATCAGAAATTTCTTACAAGGAAAGTCAGGATGTATTGTTTAAGCTACTACGACAATTAAGAGAAATACAAATTACCAGCGTAGAAGAAATAATACTATTAATTTCGTTGCATAGAAATTTATCAGTAATTAAGAACAGGAAAGCAAGCTTTTCAGAAGAGACAATTGCAAGTTCAATCCTTGTTTATTTGCCACTAAGCATCCAATATAATGATGAAAGTGGTCGCACTAATCGGGTTGGAGTTTTACAAGAAAACTATAAACCATATCAGCGGGAAGCGATAAAAATGAGTTCTGAATTATTGAAATATGGCAAGGAAATTGTAGCAAGTGTTGATGATAAATCTAAGCGATATAAAAACCGAGTTAAAGAGGCAATTAGAATGCTCAATGAACTGCAACAATTTTACAACATAGATGGCCTTAAGGAACTTTTCAAATCCAGAATAGAAGACAAAGATGCAGACGTTCAGTTTTTTGCTCTTTACGGATTAGAAGAGTATTATCAGAGGCATCACGCCAATATGACAAAAATTGAAGAGCAAAAAATAAGAGAAATTGTACAAACAACTGGGAAAAGAGAAATTGTTTCGACATGTTGCCAAGTATTGATCAATGCAAAGAGAATTAACGAATTACAAGCAGTGATGATTATTGATGATTGGAAGGACAAAAATTGGAATACATAATAATGAGTACTTATTTTCTTTGGAAGGAAATTTTAAGCAAACTTTTTTATAATAATCCCGTTCAACTTGCTATTTCCAGATAACGGTACGGGGCTTACCCAGCTTACCAACCTACTAACCATCCATACAATATGGCGATCCAAACTAACCAGCCTTCATTAGCACGTACACTTCAGGATATTACAATCTCGGATGTTGTACCCTTTTATACCCACACTATTTGGCTACGCGGAGAAGAATACTATAGAAATGGCATGGTTAAAAGCATTGAATTTGATAGTCCTACCCAACTTACAGCTCAAGTTCGGGGTTCATATGTCTATCAAGTTGTTGTCAGCCTTATAGACTCCACCGTTGTATCGAGTTGCGACTGCCCTTATGAAAGTAACTGTAAACACCAAGTTGCCACTTGGAAGTATCTCATTGATGATTTTCAAAACGAGATCAAGGAGCAAGTTGTAAACGAAAGCAATAATGCCTTACGTAATTTATCTCCCGACAATTTATTTGCTTCATATTTAGAAAGTATAAGCAAGGAAGAACTCATTAGTTTGGTATTACAGTTTGCCCCAGACTCTTTCAGAAAAAAAATAGAACTACATCAAGCGACAGATAGCGAGCTTATTAACCTGTTTAAAAGGTATTCAAAGAAGACTTTTCAAGTGATTGCGCAGAACGATTTTGACATGCCTTATTTTGCCGAGAAATTCAACAAGTCCATTACGCCTATCATACCTCTTGCAGGCAAAATTCCATTCTACATAAATAATTTCATTCTGAAAGTTATCCATGATTTAGGAGAGCTTAATAGTGATTGCGAATTATATGACCCTGATGACTATGATTATGGAGATCAATCTTTTGATTCTGAAGAATTTGCAGAATTAACTATTAATCATCTTTCTTTATTGCCAACAGAGCCTAAACTTTTCCTTCATAATAAGATTTATCACTTGTTTAAGGATATGGAATATATAGTTCTTGAATCCACCTTCTCAAGTTTGTTTACCATTTTTAATGATGCAGATGCTCCACTACTTAAAAAACAATTTATTGACCAAATACTTAAGGATGAAGCGTATGAAGTTCAATTATTTTATAATATTTTAGAACCTAACCTAACAGATGATGAAAAAAACAACATTCTAAGCCATATTTATTTATCAGACAATTCATTAACCTTAAAATACGTCTTGCTATTAATCCATGAAGGCAAAAAACAAAAGGCCTTTGACTTATTAGATAGTTCTATTCAGAAGGAAAATAATCCTTTTTATTTTATGTTTAAGCAAACCCCAAGTGGATTAAGAATTTGGTTAGATTTAGGTCAAGAGTTAGCTTTGGGCGAGTCAAAACTCAAGGAGATGATCACACAAGCCTGCACGATTGACTCAAGTAAGGAATTTCTTATTTATGCTCAAGAATATTTTCCTCAGCATTTAGACTTTCTAAAACAAATGGTTAGAACTCGAAATATATTCAATTTAATTGACTTTTTGCACAGTCAGAGCGCATATGAAGAAGCGCACGAAATTGTAATGGATTATTGGCATGCCTATAAGACTGGACATAGCCCAGACACATATGTGTATCAACTAATAAATCTTTTTTCTTATTTCGCCAATATTAAAGAAAGATTCCCTGAAGATAGTATCGCATGGTTTGAAGAATACATCCACCTAAACAGTAAAGAAGCTAATAATAGATACTACACTAATATTGAAGCAGCGCTTTCGGCAATAAGCTCTTTATCTCAAAACAGGGCTAAAGTTCTTGCCGCTCATCTTGCTTCAAAATACTATCGCAGAAGAAATCTTGTAGCACTTTTGAATAAATTCTTATCATGACGAACATTAAAAGTCGCGATCATTATATCGTAATTTTTCATGGATATAAACTTGTTATTTCAGCATATGAACAAATCTATTTTCGTAATTTGGTAAAGATTATCGAGTTATCGAGCTAATTATTTACTGGCACATTTTACCGTACTATAAAAGCGCACGCATCAAGAAATTATTATACCAATTAGGAAAAATCACAGTTTATAGGTTACTCGTTTTCAACCTTTCAACGGGAATCGTTGAGGGATAAAGCATGTGTTTTGGGTTAATCAGTTCAAGCCTGTCAAGAGAGCAGACGAGCCTGCCGGCGGATTTTCCCAAGGGTTGCCCTTCCAGTTGAAATGATGGGGAAATCTCGTAATTGTGTAAATGATGGATTTACAAGGGTTTAAGCTCTGCTATTGTACAACACAGCATACTATAAGATAGAGGCGATCTCAATACAGCTTTCCTTATCAATGCTTTTTCCGAAAGTGATACACCACATCTAAATAAGGAATTGCGATAATATCGGAGGAGGGGCCGACGTAAAGCATCCCAAAGTCGAGTGCAAAGTTTTGGTTGTAGTAACGTAGTGCGGGCGCAACGAAGAGATTTTCCGGTGGCTTGGGGGTGTCTTTTCCCCAAAACATCCATGTCTCGGCCACCAGCTTGGTTTTTCGCCCGATTTGGTGCTCCCCACCCAAAACGGTAATCACATTTTTTCCGGCACGCCACACATGTTTCTCGATAGCGATTTGGTTCACAGGATCGTAATCATACTCATTTCGGCGATAGACTGGAAGCCCTACCGCAAATGTCAATGATTTCTGGGATGAACCACGTGTATAGTTAAGGTAAGGAATTCCCCCCATCATTTTGGACGATTCCGAAAGTCCGGCAGCACCTGCCCAAAGTCCTACGCCAAGTTGCTGTTTTTCTTGAAGAAGGAGGGTGTATTTTGGTGCAATATAAAAGGCTTGGTTGGCAATTCCCGCTCCGGGTAGCATTGAAAAGCCTCCAGCCATTGTAAAATGCTCTGTAACACCATAGCCGACAAAGTTCAGGAAAAGATAGTAATTCGCGATATAAGCATCTCCTTTGGGCACTGGTCGTGCTGTCGGGGCGAAAAGAAGACGGGTTTGATTGGGATCACTTTCTATGAGTTTACCGGTAGAAGTTTGGGTTATACTTTCTTTTCTCAGAATTAGGTTTTGAGGGATTCTTAGAATTTCGCCGTGAGCAAAACGCAACACCAGCCGTCCATCGGTCTCTGAAAGTACGTGTCCAAACAAGACTGAACCATCTTGCAGTTCTAACCTCACGACTCGTGTAGAGTCTGTTTGGGCAGTTTGACCATATGCTTGTTTACCACTACCAATAAGCCACAAAGCAGCGAAAAGAATGAAGTAGAGAATACGCATGGCTTTCTTGAATAAGTAAGAACTGGAATCTGTTATATTATCCGATCGTTTCACCAATAACCCAAACCAAGATTAGAAGAACAATACGAATTTAATATGGGTTTCGGATATGTACGTTGTTATGATGGCAAGCATAAGAGCAGCCCCAAAAGCGGACATTGAATTACAATCGCTTGCATGATAGCCTTCTTAGATAGGCATGAGCCAATACCGAGACTGCGGACAAGGCCAAACACGTAACCAATAGCGGGATGAGCATTTCATCACCATTTGGTCTTTGAAGAGCGGCATAAATGGCCAAAGGAATGGTTTCGGTTACTCCGGGAATGTTTCCGGCCACCACAATGGTTGCGCCAAATTCTCCCAATGCCCTTGCGAAGGCTAAAATAGTACCTGCCGCCAATCCGGGCAAGACCAAAGGAACATATAAAAACCTAAAAACCTGCCATTTCCCCCCACCATCCACTTTCACAGCCTCTTCTAAACGCGGATCAATTTGGTCAAAGGCGGTTCTGAGCGTCTGCGTAAGTAGTGGAAAGGAAACCACACATGCAGCAACCACTGCCCCCAAGACATTAAACTGCAAGATTTCTATTTGTAATAACAGCCATCCGATCACGACTGGCGGAAAGACCAATGGCACGTATAAAAGGTACTCTAATATAGCAAGGATTAGGTTTTGCTCACGCGATAAGCGAAAAGCGAGCATTGTCGCCGGAACCAAACCAAGCCCGACCGCAAGGGCTGCAACCCATAATGACCGCAGGATGATTTCTGGCAATTCACTTCCGAGCATGTGATCTCAACAACAAATTAGCAATTATTTTCAAGTTATTGTTTTTTAATATGTTAAGTATGTTCTCGAAACTTTTTCAATGGTATTGATTTCTCTTTTGGAGATGTCAACTCCTATTATTTCAGGTTGTTTGGAGATACCAAAAGCCTTTGACCTACAAGCCATAACGGATATTAAATACAAATCAAAGCGCATTTTAGCCAAAAACCATAAATCCTTGCTTTGCAAATACCTTACGGGCTTTTTCTGATGTTATAAATTGTAGAAAAGACCAACCTTTTTTTGTACTGGTTATGCCATAACGGATTTCGGGAAGGCATTTTTTTGGAATAAGGTTGAGTCCTCTCAAATCTGGGGTTGCGTCTGAGGCATAAGCAAAACCAAGATCCGCGGCTCCATTTTTCAAGGTGCGAATAACCGCATTAACGTCTTGTACAGGGATTATCTTTGTAGAAACCTTACTCCAAACACCCATGCACTGCAGGGCTTCCTTTGCATATCGTCCGGCAGGCACAGAGCGCGGATCTGCCAAGGCGATTCGTTTGGCATTATACAGGTTTAAAGAAGTGTTATGTGCATATACGGTGATTCTGTTTCCAAAAGTAGTCGAATCTATAAAGGTTGTTTTTTGTATTTTCACCAAGTAGCGTGCCCAAGCCACATCTGCCGAGATAAAAACATCAACATTTGCACCAGCCTCAATCTGACGGGCCAACATCCCGCTCCCGCCCACATTTAAACGAATTTGCTGCTGGGGGTTTTCGGCGTTATAGGCTTGAACCAATGTTTTCAGCGCCTCGCCAAACGAAGCCGCTGCGGAAATGGTAAGGGTTTCTGGCTTTTTATCTGTATGACATCCAGTTAAGAAAACGACCATCATAAGCATAGATAAGTACTTTGTCATACGTCATTAACCACATTAATAGGCTTTCCGGCCAAAAAAGATCGAATGTTTTCCACCATCCAATGGAGCAAACGTTTACGTGTTTCGTGGGCTGCCCATGCGATATGTGGTGTAATGATGCAATGATCCATTCCAAACAATGGATGATCCAATGGCGGCGGTTCTTGGGCCAGTACATCTAAGGCCGCTCCAGCAATTTTCCTTTGAATTAAAGCCATTTTTAAAGCCTCCTCGTCCACCAGCCCTCCGCGTGCGGTATTAATTAAAACAGCATTTTGCTTCATCATCGCAAGCCGATCCTTGTTCACCATCATTCGGTTTTCCGGTGTTATTGGGCAATGTAGGCTAACAACATCACTTTCTTTAAACACCGTCTCCAACGTGGTAAAGGACACATTTGGGTGCGGTTTAGGATTGGGGGTATAAGCAATGACCTTCATACCAAACCCTATTGCAATTTTTGCAACACGTTGCGCAATTCTACCAAATCCCACCAAGCCTATTGTTTTACCCCTTAATTCAACAGGAAAATAGAGATAATAACACCAATCACCTCGTTGTGACCAACCACCTGCTTGTACGTCATTCTGGTATTCCCCCACCCGATTAATCAGGGCGAGCAAAAGGGCGAAGGTATGTTGAGCTACGGCATCCGGCCCGTATCCGGCCACGTTACATACCGGAATGTTTCGTTTGCGTGCTGCAAGGCCATCCACCACATCGTGACCTGTTGCGGACACCATTATGGCTTTCAGATGAGGCAATCTTTCGATCAGAGCAGCATCAAGCGGTATTTTGTTTGTGATAAGGATTTCTGCACAGAGGCTACGTTCCTCCACCTCATGGGGTGCGGTGCGGTCATAAATTGTGGTTTCTCCCAACGCTTGGAGGTTTTCCCATGAGAGATCTCCGGGATTAAGGGCGAAGCCATCAAGAACTACGATTTTGGGCATGTTACATCATTGAGCATGAGAAAGGTCGTTCATCCTTATGATAATACAAAACGGGCACCTCGTTTTGGAAGTGCCCGTTATCTTTTCAGATTCGTCGCTTCTTATTTGAGCAGCGTCATTTTCTTCGTCAGGATAGTATTGCCAACCGTCAGTCGGTACAAGTATGTTCCGCTTGGCAAGTTAGCGGCATCGAAGGTAGCCTCGTGGCGTCCGGCACTCATGAAGCCATCCACGACGGTAGCAACACGCTTACCGAGCAAGTCATACACATCGAGACGTACTTTTGTCGCCTGTGGCAAGTCAAACCCAATACTTGTTGCCGGATTGAATGGGTTTGGATAGTTACCATTCAAAGCAACAGTTGTTGGTAATTCATCGGACGCTTCGTTTGGAACACCAATTTTACCGAAACGCACATCGGTGATCTTCATGGAGAACGGCGCATTTGCAGTCCGCCCACGCATGTAGAAGGCCAAGAGGTTTACATCCGTTGCATTGGCTTTGAATTGACCCCGGACGCCATTTGCTCTCGCAAATTCCGAGAAGTTGATGGTGTACTTCCGCGAAGTAGGCGTCAAAGAGATCGTCTTACTAAAGTGATCCCACGTATTGATGCCTGCTTTTTGGAGTTGGACATCCACCGATCCAGAACCGGAAGCATTGAAGGTGATGAAATCATAGGAACTTACGTCCACAGATGCTCCACCCGGACGCAACGTGCGGTACATGCTCACCCAATCGGAGACCGTACCAGTGATTTCGGCGGCGCGATTGAGGTAGTAGTATCCACTCGTTGGCACATACGATGTTTGTGCTGTGGTATTAAACAAGGTTACGTTGGCATTGCCCAAATTGCTATTGTATGCCCATGTACCATCGGCAAAATAGAGTTGGTCTTTGGTTGCCGTTTTGTTGTTCGAGACCACAAACGGTGCATCATAGATTGGGTCATTCACATAGTCACCATTGATGTCCACATTGGCTTCCACGGTCACTTCAGTGCCTGTTGGCAATGGAATTCGGATGCTTGCGGATTGAGCATTTGCAGCGGGTACGGTTTCGCTGGTTCTAATCTTCCCAGTGAGAACCAACTCGGTTGCACCTACATTGTTCACCACATTGAGGATTAACTTACCACTCTCGTAGCGACCAGATTTAATGAAGACGTCTGGCAATTCAGGTTTGCTTTGCGTCGTGTTCAGATAGGTGATCGGACCTTGAACGGCCATGCGGGTGAGCAAGTCTTTCAAGAGGAATTCCGTATAATTCGGCACAGATCCCCAAACTTGGAAGTTGAACACCTCTTCAGCACCAGCCGGCACTTTATAGTCGGTCAGTACATGGCGGCTATCAATAGTCCAAGCGCCAGCCTTTTTATAGGCAACAAAGCTAACTCCATAGTCCAATTTGCCATCCGGTGTGTAGGTATGAATCATCACAAATGGTTGGCCATTCACCTCAATATTTTCAACACTACGCAGTTCACCACCACCGAAGCGATCACAGACGGCTTTGGTATGTTCGTAGAGTTCTGTTCCAAGTGTTGTCATAGCGAGAATGGCACCAAGGCGTTTGAAGCGACTGTCTTCTTGTTTGAAGTAGTCCACACCAACGACCTCTACGGCATTGGTAATCCGTGGCAGATCTGTCGGGGTATTGTCAATCGCTTGGCTACTTTCAGGCCCAATGTCCGGAATCAACGTGCCAATACGTCCAGCGGCAGCAACCGAGTTTGTCCAATTAAGCTTAAATCCTTCTGGATTGGCCTCTGATTTGTTCAAAATCGTTTCGCCGTGTGTGAAGATATTGAACGATGGCAATTCTCCCTTTTCAACAAGTGCAGCAGCTTGGAAGCGGCGCTCATAGAGACGGCTTGCCAAAGCAATGGCCATTGAACCTTCGGACTCGATACCGCCATCGTGCCCACTGGAGCAGCCTACGGGGTTGAGATAAACCGTAGAAACATTGTTCGTTGGGTTTGTGTCTATTTCCGAGCCTGTGATGGATGCGGTATTGACCACGATTGCAGGTGCACTTGAATTAATGGTCGCTTGCAACTGCAAGGTTACGTTTTGGCCACCGACAAGCGTTCCAATAGTCCAGCGTCCGGTTGCGGGGTTATACGAACCTTGCGTAGCGGTTGAGCTGAAGTAGGAGAGTCCGGTTTGTAGAACATCTGTCACCACCACATTGGTAGCCGTAGAACCGATTGTATTGTTGGTGGCAGTAATGGTAAATGTCACCAAGTCGCCGTTTTGCGGTTGGTATTTATTTGCCACTTTCCGCACGCTCAGGTCAATGCCTTGCGGCCCTGAAACGACTACCACAACCGGTGGTGTTACGTTATCATTTGGGTTCGTATCTGGATTATCGGAGATCACCGAAGCCACGTTTGCGATTTGTGTTCCGGCGGTAAGTCCTTCGTTCACTTTCACCCTTAGCACAAAGAGTGATGTGCCAACAGGCACGTTAGCAGCACGGAGGGTCACGACTCCCCGCGTACCAACGAGTGGTGTTTGCACATTCCAACCTCCGATAGCACCCGTCAGGGCTACAAAGGTCGTATTTGCTGGAATCACATCTTGGACGATCACATTTTGCGCAACCGATGGACCGGCATTGGTGATAGACAAGGTATAGTCCACCGTTCCTCCCGGTGCAACCTGTGCAGCATTCGCCACCTTCGTAATGGAGAGGTTTGCAGGCTGTAGTGCCGTATTAACAACCGTCACCGTTACAGAGGTATTGTCCGTCGGATTCGGGTCATTACTTATCGAAGCCACCGTTGCGCCATTAATCACCGCTTGACCATTTACTGCATTAGAAGCAATGCGGGTGGTTACGATGAAGGTGAACGAGCCTACAGGGAAGGATGTAGCCGTTAGTTTGATTTGGCCCGACGTTCCGACTGTTGGCGTTGTGGTCGTCCAACCACTTGGTACATTACTGATCCCTTGGAAGACCGCATTTGCTGGCAAATTATCCGCCACCACTGGATTTACCGCTGTATCCGGCCCTTGGTTGATCACCGTGATCAAATAGGTTTGGATACCATTGGCTTCCACAGGATTCGGAGAAGCGGTTTTGATAACTGTTAAGTTTGCGGAGCTGCTCGTCGGAACACCCGTTACAATCGTCACCGTTGTGGTTCCATTGTTGCCCGGATTTGGATCTGGTGTTGTGGAAGAAACGGTTACGTTATTGATCAATGCGGTATTGGCTGGTGTTGTAGGCAACACCTTCACGATCAAGGTCATCGTTACGGTTCCGATCGGCATAGAGGCCGTTCTAAAGGTCACGCTACCCGGCGTAGCACTATCGGCAGTCCAATTGGCGGGCAGGTTTGTAAAGCTCTCCAAGGTTGTATTGGAAGGCAAGACATCCGTCACGGCTACATTTTGTGCAGCAGCCGGCCCAGCATTGGTAACGGTCAGGTTATACGTCAGGGTTGCACCCGGCAATACGGTTCCCGAAAGTGCGGTTTTCACCACCGAAAGGTCAGAGAACCTCGGCCCTTGAACGGTTGTCGTCGTTGTGGACGTATTGTTGTTCGGGTTCGGGTCTGGATTACCACCTATTGTGGTTACACTTGCGGTATTTGCAATAATGGTTCCATCCGCAACCGAAGTACTTACGCGGCCTATGATGTTGATGGATACGGTTCCTTGTGCAAAGTTAGGTGTGGTCATCGTGATGGTTCCATTCGTCCCTGTTGCAGGTTGGACGATGCTCCAACCTTGTGGCGCATTGGAAACACTTACGAAGGTCAATTCACCCGGTAGTGCATCGGTTACCGTTACATTATTCGCAGCCGAAGGCCCAGCATTGGTAATGGTCAGCGTGTAGGTAATCAAGCCACCCGGCTCTACGGTAGCCACATTGGTGGTCTTTGTGACCGAGAGGTCTGGTCCGGTTACGGTTTTAACCGTCGTGGTTTCGGAATCCGAGTTATTGTTCAGGTTGGTTTCGGAGGTTGTGGAGGAGTTCACCACCGCTGTATTGGTGATGATGGTTCCATCCGCCAAGCCCGCATTTACCCGAACAAGGACACTAAAGTTAGACGTTCCACCTGCTGGGATGAAGGAGTTGGCCAGCGTAAGTGTGCCCGTTCCACCCACAGGCGGGAGGTTTGTAATCGTCCAACCCGGCGCCAAGTTATTCAGCCCCACGAAGGTGGTATTGGCTGGAATAGCATCCGAGATCGTCACGTTTTGCGCCGCATCCGGCCCATTGTTCGTGACTTTTACGATGTAGGTAATGGTTCCGCCCGGTGCTACGGGGTCGTTCACATCGCTCTTATCAATCACCAGATCGGTCGTTCCTTGCGGCGGAATCTTGATATAGGTTTGCGCCGAGGAGTTGTTATTGAACGGATTTGGATCTCCGGTAACAGCGCCAATTCCAATCCCATTTAACACCGCCGTTCCCGGAACCGCGTTTCCATCCACCGTTGCCCGTACCGTAAAGCTGAAGTAGCCCGGTGCAAAGTTTGGCGTTGACAGTTGGAGATTACCTTTGCCGCCAACGACTGGTTGCGCAACCACCGACCAACCGGCTGGCAATCCGGAGATAGACTGGAAGTTCAGGGTATTGGGCAATGGATCGTTGATGACCACACTCCGCGCCGTATCAGGCCCTAAGTTGGTTACCGTTATGGTATAAGTAATCGTTCCGTTTGCTTCCACCGGATCTGGGCTATCAGACTTCGCGATTTGGAGGTCGGCTTGTCCAGAAGGTGGAACTGGCGTATTGGTGGTTACCGTAGAAGCATTGTTCAACGGATTGGTATCCGGCGTTACACTATTGATAAAGGCTGTATTGACAATCACATCGCCGTTTGGTGTATTCGCATCCACCTCCCCAATAATATCGAAGGAGAAGGAGCCAACCGGGAAGTTTGCCGTCGTCAAACGTACTGTTCCGTTCGTACCTACCGTTGGTACACTAAGTGCCCATCCTGCTGGCGCATTAACCACACTTGAGAAGCGTAAGTTGCCTGGCAAGACATCGGTGATGGTTACGTTACTGGCGGTAGAAGGCCCTGCATTCCGCACCGTTAGGGTATATCTTAGTTGGTTTCCGGGGGTTACGGGATCAGGGAAGTCCGATTTAATAATGCTTAGATCAGCACCACTTCCGCCCACTTGCGTGGTTTGGGTCGCAATATTGTTTGAGGCATCTGGATCATTCGTCTCCGATGTAACAATGGCATTGTTCACCAACAAGGTTCCTTCAGGGATATTGGCATTCACATCCACCACCACTTGGAAGACGAAGTTACCCGTTTGAACGGTTGGGCAGGTCAATAAGAGTGATCCATTGGTTCCTACTTGCGGTGTGTTCGCAGTACAACCTGCTGGAACACCACTTACGGAACGGAAGACCACACCCGAAGGTAGCGTATCCGTTACTTTTACGTTCTGTGCTGGATCTGGCCCTGCGTTGTTCACCGTTATCGAATAGGTAATGGACTCACCAGCGCGAACGGGGTCTCGGTCGTCATTCTTTTGAATGGACAGATTCGCAACGCCCGGACGCTGTTCGATGGTTGTCGTTACGGTACTCGTATTGTTCACCGTGTTCTGGTCTGGCGTCGTAGAAGTAGCGACCACCGTATTCACGATTGCGGTTCCCGCTACGACATTACTTGCTGTTTTAACCGTTACTTGCACTTGGAACGAGCCGGGAGCAAAGTTGGGTGTTGAGAGCAAGATTGTGCCAGAAGTACCAGCCGGAGGCGTTGAGGCCGTCCAAGAACCGGGTACACCAGAGATTGATACGAAGGAGACATTCGCAGGCAATACATCCGAAACTTCTACATTCTGTGCCGTGATGGTCGCGCTATTGTTTGCGATCAGAATCGAGTAGGTAATGTTATTTCCCGGTTGCGCCGTTGCAGGCCCAAGTTTTGTTACCGAGAGGTCTGCACGGTTTTGTGGTTCACCAATCATCGTCTCGACAACACTGGAGTTATTCGAAGGATTGCTATCCACGGTCGTAGAAATCACTGTTGCTACGTTATTGATGGACGATGGACTGGTTGCCGCATTGTCCACCACCGTATTAATGGTGAAGGTGTAGGAGCCTACTGCAACACTTGGCGCGGTAAGCACAACTTGGCCGGATGCACCAGCAGCAGGTTGTGAAAGCACATTCCATCCGGCAGGTACATTCACCACCGAAACGAACTTAAGCGAGGCCGGTAAGAGATCGGTAACACGAACATTTTCGGCAGGATTAGGCCCAATATTCGTAACGGTGATGGTATAGTTCAGGGTCTGGCCCGGTGCAACTTTGGTCGCCGAGGCCACCTTCAGGATGCTAAGGTCAGAAACTTGTCCATTCTTTATTAAGGTTGTCTCGGTATCGGTGTTGTTGTCCGGGTTCGGGTCGAAGCTCGAAGCCGATACTGCCACAACATTTGTCAAGAGTGCATTATCCGGAACCAACTGATCTACTTTTGCACCAACGGTGAAAGTAAAGGAGCCTACGGGGAAACTCGCAGTGGTCAGGCGGATATTGCCCCCTTGTCCGATGGTCGGTGTTGCAACATTCCAGTTTGAAGGTACACCACTCAAACTTTGGAAGGTCATGAAGGATGGAAGGGCATCCACCAAAACGACCTCGGTTGCCGTTGCAGGTCCCGCATTTGTTACTGTAATGGTATAAGTAAGTGTTTCGCCAGCCTTAATCGGATCCACCAAGTCAAATTTTGTCACCCGGAGATCAGCCGCAAAGACAGGATTCTCTTGCCGTACCAACGTGGTTGCGGTCGAAGAGTTGTTGTCCTTGTTCGGATCTGGCAAGCTACCACTGATGGTCGCCGTGTTGTACAGGAGTGTTCCGTCGGCGAGGTTTGAGGCCACGTTTACGGAAATGGTCACGGTCGCAAATCCCATTTGCAGATTAGGATTGGACAAGACCACACTGCCCGTCCCCCCTACTGGCGGTGCAGAGATTGCCCAACCGGTTGGTGGGTTTACTTGCACCGATGCAAAGGTGGTATTACTGGGGAGTACATCCGTAAGCAATACATTTTGCGCCGTTACTGGGCCAGCATTGGTTACTTGTAAAGTATAGGTTAACACACTACCCGGCTTAACAGGATCGGTTTGATCTACTTTCTGAACCTGCAGGTCTGCCGCTTGCTCAATCGGTTTATCGGAAACCGTTGTTGTTGTCTTATCGCTGTTGTTGTCTGCCTTTGGATCTGGCGTGGTGGTGACCACCGAGGCAACATTTTCCAATTCCGTACCCACAGCTACCGATGTATTCACTTTGGTTCTCACCACAAATGTAGCCACCGAGCCGGCAGGCATAGAAGTGGTGGTCGCGGAAATACGACGACTATTGGTGTTGGCTTGGTTGGTATTTACCGTCCATCCTGTTGTTGGATACACCTCAACAGATTGGAACGTGATACCATTTGGCAGCACATCGGATACCTCAACATTATCGGCGGTATCAGGTCCAGCATTAACGACCGTAATCGTATAAACCAGATCATCTCCGGGCTTTACGGGGTCGTTTTGGTCAACCTTCGTGATTTGCACATCTGCCGCACGGGTTCCACTAAGCGGTGTCACCGTGACTTGTGCTTTGGCAGGTGTTGGGTCTTGTTCACTTAGTTTCGTAACCGCAACAAAGTTGATGTCTGGCGTTGCATTGGTCACGGTTGCTGTAATTTTCAGCTTTTTGGACTGACCATTCAACAGTTGACCCAAAGACCACACATGGGTTGCGGTGTTATAAGCGCCTGTTTCTGGTGTTGCACTTACAAACGAGATGTTCGCTGGCAATACATCGGAGACCTCAATGCCTGTGGCTGGTGCGGGACCACGGTTCGAGAGGGTAATCTCAAACTCAATGGTATCACCCACTTTTGGCGTTGGGTTGTTCACCGTTTTCGTTAGTTCAAGGTCAGCAACTGGAATTGGCGCACCAGCACAGAATTGTGCAACAGCCCCGTTATTCGAGAGGTTGCTATCCGACGGTGTAGAACCAAATACTTTTGCGACGTTGGAATAACATCCGGCTTCATTGGCCTTCACCGTGATTTCGAGTGTTTGGCTATCCCCAGCCTTCAGCGTTCCTGCACTCCAGATACCCGATGTGGTATTGAAGCTTGATGCCGGGTTCGCCGACACAAATTGAACGCCCGTAGCTGGAAGAACATCCTCTACCATTACACCCTTCGCCTCTACCGAGCCAACATTCGTCACTACGAGTTTAAAGGTCACATTCTCCCCTTTATTCACACGGTTAGCACCTACCACAAACTTTTGCATAAAGAGATCAACACCATTGGATGGATCAACCTTCGGAACAACCGTTACATAAGCGGTATTGTTATCTGGATTGGTATCCTGTTGGTTCACCTTCGTCATGGTTGCAATATTGGTGGATACGGAGTAGGTATTCACTTGTACATCCAAGGTTAACGACTTGGTTTGGTTTGCCGTCAGCGAACCGACGTTCCACTTAACCAAGGTTCCCACAGCCGTAACATCTGGATTTGCAACAGGCAAGAGGTTCAAACCTGCTGGCAAGATGTCTTCCACAACGACACCCGTAGCAGCCGTATTGCTGGTATTTCTTGCTGTAATGGTAAACCGAACAACCTCACCAAACTTCGGTTCTAACTTATCTGCTGATTTGGTAACGGCGATATCCACTTGATCTGCCGGACAATCCACGCAAATTGTTACGTTATCCGAGTTGTTGTTCGGATTCGGATCGGTCTGGTCACCACGTACCGTCGCCACATTGGTTTTGGAACCACCGATGAGGGTTTTGGCCGTAATGGTGTAGGTGAGTGGTGGCGCATTGGCGGCCAGCGTCGGAACCGTCCATGTTACGGTATTGGTTGCGCTGTTATAAACGCCCGCAGGACTGGACGAGACGTACTGTAGGTCGGTACTTGATGGCAAGACATCGGAAACCAACAAGTTGGTTGCAGTACCCGGTCCCAAGTTGCGTACCGTCAAGGTAAACGTAACGGTTTCGTTTAGACCCGGTTTTTCTTTGCTTACCGCCTTTTGAATTTGCAAGTCTGCCGAGACGCCCGGCGCAATTACCGCAATCGCTTGGTTGTTCGCGGAATTGGTGTCTGTCTGATCCAATCCAACGAGGGTTGCGATATTGGCAATGCGTTCAGAGGTATTCACAATGGCGGTAATCACCATTTGCCCTTGATTCGTTGTTCCGGGTTGTAGTGTACCCACATTCCAAATACCTGTCACAGGATCAAATGTACCCTTTGTTGTAGCCACATTGGTCAGCGTCAATCCGGCAGGTAGGGCATCACTCACCCGTACATTGGTGGCTGTAACGGCACTTATATTGGTTGCTGTAACCGTAAACTTGACCGTATCACCCACTTTTGGCGAAGCAACATCCACGGTTTTAGCGATCGCAATATCAACCGCTTGGATAGGCGTGATGCGTGCAAAATCACTGGCGGGCGTCGGATCTACTTGGTCTAAACCGCTGACCAAGGCAAAGTTAATCACCGATTGGGCGCTTTCAACTTTAACCGTAAGGCTTAAGGTTTGGGATTGACCCGGATTTAGGGTTCCAACCGTCCAGAGACCAGTGTTTTTGTCATATGTACCTGCCGTAAGCGATTGAGAAACGTAGCTTACGCCGCTCGGCAGCAAGTCTGTCACCTTTACACCAGTTGCTTGGCGCGTACTGGCATTAGACACCACTACGTTAAAGGTTACGTTCTCACCCACTGCTGGGCTTTCGCGATCAACCGATTTATCCAAGAGCAAGTCCACAACAGCCAAACTGGTAATAACCGCCGAAGCTTCGTTATTGGAAGGGACTGGATCGGTTTGGTTGCCCGTAATGGTTGCGGTATTGGTTATCGTTCCGGTCAGATCGAGTACTTTGGCCACAATCTCCATCTGGACTTTTTGTCCGGCTTGCAAATTACCCACATCCCAAATATTGTCATTGTTTGTTGGGTTGTAGCTGATATTCGAAGCAGAAACAAATTGTAATCCAGCCGGAAGTATGTCTGTTACCCGAACACCGGTTGCATTGGCCGGCCCGTCGTTGGAAGCTGTGATGGTAAAGCGGACGTTTTCACCCACTTGTGGGCTAAGTTTATCCACCACTTTAAAGACCTGCAAGTCAGTATTTTGTACCGTACCGCAAGCCGTTCCAGCACAGAACGTCGCACGGGCTTCATTGTTGTACTCCAACAAATCTGACTGATCACCACGAACTGTTACGGTATTCGGGAAGATGCCATCATTCGTTGGGATTCCCACTATTTGCATCACGACGGCTTCGCCAACCGCCATGTTGCCAATATTCCAAGTGCGCGTCAGGCCGGTTCCTATTACCGTTCCACGGCTTGGGGTTGCGAGCGTTACATTGTAATTGGCTGGCAACTGATCCGTCACAACGACGCCCGTAGCCGGTGCTGGCCCATTATTCCGAACTGTAACGGTAAACGTAACCACATCACCTACCGCATTTGCGACTTTGTCCACGACTTTGGTTACGGCCAAATCCGTGAATTGTGTGGTTCCACAACCGGATCCGGCACAGATAGTAGCCGAAGCCTGATCGTCCTCATCTGGATTTGAGTTGCCCGGCGTGGAGTCTGGATCACGCTGGTTCATCGCCGAAACTTGCGCAATATTTTCATAGCGTCCATTGGCCGTAACCGTAACCACCATTTGTAACGTCGCGCTTTCGTTCCGCGTCAGCGAGCCGACATTCCATTCTGGGGCTGTCCATGTCCCTTTGGTCGTTGAGACACCCGTTACGGTCAGTCCAGCAGGCACAAGGTCTTGTACCCGAACGTTTGTTGCCGTATTTGGCCCATCATTCGTAACGGTAACGGTAAACGTCACTTGTTCACCAACTTGTGTTACGACTTTATTAGCCGATTTTGTTAGTCGGACATCTGCTGCTTCCACCGGATTTAAGGTGACGGTAAACGAATTATTACCGCCCACAGGGTCTGTTTGTGTTAGGCTTTCGATAACAGCGGTATTGGAAATGGTGGCCGTACTGTTGGCCGTCATCACGATGTTATAGAACACCCGTTCGCCCACCCTAAGCAACGGCACGGTAACTGTCCATTTCGGTGATGTCGTATTATCGAAAGAACCTCCCGTAGCGGTACGATACGTCAGACCGGATGGAATGGCATCATTTACTTTCACATTGGTTGCATCGGAAGGCCCATTGTTATAAACCTCAATCGTAAAGGTGACATCCTCGCCCACATTCGGGATTGGATTGTTCACAGATTTACGAACGCCCACATCTGCAAAGTTCACCGCGCAACCTGTTCCGGCACAAACTTTGGCCGAAGAACTGTCGTTCGACGGGTTAGGATCGGCTGGTGAAGAAGCTGAGCGGGTAGCAGTATTGGTAAAATTGCCATTTGCAGAAACATTTGCAACGATCGTTAAGACACGGCTTTCACCGATGGCCAAAGCCCCTACATCCCACGTTCCTCCGGCATATGTTCCTTGCGTCGCAGACGACTGAACCAAGGTAAGTCCAACCGGTAAGGTATCACTAACCTTAACGCCTGTTGCGGCCTGCGGGCCATTGTTCGTTACGGCTACGGTGAAGGTCACATTTTCCCCTACATTCGCAACGGTTTTATTCACATACTTCTCAACCTTAATATCGGCCTGTGGCGTGTTGGGGTTGATGGTTGCAGAATCCTCGTTGTTCGAGCGTAAAGGATCCGTTTGGTCAAGGCTTACTACGCGAACGGAGTTCACAATTTCGCCGGATTGTTCCACCTTCGCTTCGATGCGGTAGGTTTTGGTTTCACCATTTTTTAGAAGCGGCAGTGTAACAGACCATGTACGGTTTGAACTGTTATACGATCCGCCCGTTGCCGCCTTATAGGTCAAACCAGCCGGAATTACATCGTTCAACACCACATTTGTTGCATCAAATGGCCCATTGTTTTTCACCACAATATTATAGAGTACCGAAGCACCCACTTCTGGCGTAATCGTACCACTGACGACTTCTTTATCAATCGCTACATCAGCAACTTGTGCCGAGCAAGAAGGTCCTGCACAAACAGTTGCCTCAGACTGGTCGTTGGCATTGACTGGATCTGTTGGTGACGAGGACAGACGTGTGGCCACATTGGTCGTGGTTCCATTCTGGGTTGCATTACCAACGATTTTCAGGTTTACCGTTTGGTTCACAGCGAGATTGCCGATCGTCCAAACACCCGTAGCAGCATTATATGTACCTGCACTTGGGCTGGCGGACACAAAGGTCATGCTACCCGGCAGTTTATCACTGATCGCAACGTTTGTGGCTGCTGCCGGCCCGTTGTTTGTAACAAGAATGGTGAAGGTTACATTCTCACCCAAATTAACAGCGGCTTTATCTGCACTCTTCAGGACTTCGATATCTGCAATTGGTCCTTGTGGATTCACCACTGCAAAATCGGTATTGTTTGAGGTTACGGGGTCTGTCTGATCCAAAGAGGTGATGTTTACCACGTTTGTTAACGTACCTGTTGCATCTACCTGCGCCTCGATGAAGAACCGTTTGGTTTCCCCTGCACCAAGGAATGGTTGGGTGAACGTCCAAGTTCGGATTCCAGCATTGTAGGAGCCTTTTGTAGCACTTACAAACGTGAGACCCACAGGAAGTTGATCACTTACGACAACATTGGTTGCATCAAATGGCCCACGGTTGTACAAATCAACGGTAAATATCACCTTATCCCCAACTGTTGGTGTTAGTTTAGATACACTCTTCGTTACACCAACATCGGCAAATTGGCCACTACATCCCGTCCCAGCACAAACGGTTGCCCGCGAAACGTCGTTAGACGGATTCGGATCTGTCGGCGATGAAGCGGTACGTGTTGCGGTATTCACAAAGTTTCCAGAAGTGGTCACGGTTGCCACAATGGTCAACACTTTGCTTTCCCCAACAACCAAGTTACCAATCGTCCATTGGCCATTACCAGAGTTGTATGTACCAGAAGAGGCAGATGAACCTGATAATGAAAGCCCCGTTGGCAAGAGGTCGGTTAATACAACACCTGTCGCATCATTTGGCCCCAAGTTCTTGGCGACAATGGTAAAGGTTACTTTATCGCCAACATTTGCAACCGCCTTATCCACCGTTTTTTCTACGGCAATGTCCGAGGCAAATTTTACAAGGGTCACGGGATCGGAACTTCCACAAGCACTTGCACCAAGGTTACTTCCACTTGCTTCAACACATGCTTTGTTCGTAAATGGCCCAACGTTGGTGCTTCCATTTGTTTGGACGTTCGTAGTAAACTCAAACGTAACACTTGCGTTCGGATCCAAGAAGTTGCTCGGATTTTGGAGAACCACATCGGTGTTCACGCTGCCATCATAAAGCACATTTGGCGTCAGGTTAAAGGAGCCAGCAGAGCCTACAATGGCGGGTTTTACAGGAACCGTAACTGCGAAGGTTGACGGGAAGACATCCGGCGTAAGACGGTCGGTAATCCGCACGCTCGTAATACGAACGGTTCCGGGGTTGGTGACTGTAATCCGGTACTTCAGATCCATCGAGCCATCCGCTTTTTGGACGGGTGCTCCGGCAAGTGTTTTGTAAACATTCACCAATGGTACACCAAATCCAAAGGTAGCCGAGGCTGCACCAACCACTTTTTGGCCAGTGGGTGCTGTTCCATCCACATTCGTGGTATTGGTATAGTCTGCACTGGAGGCTGGAACCACACCATTTACCGTGAAGGTTATGGTAGCGCTTGCGCCCTTCGGCAAGGTCGCGCCCGGAGCAAGCAGGTTGATGGAACCAGACGTTTTACCCGTATATGCGGTATTAAAGGAGCCGGCTCCAGCGGTGAATTGAACGGTTCCGCCTGAAATACTGCTATAATCTCCCGCTATCGGACGCGCTGTATTGATGAACGTATTCACCAAATCATCCGTCACATTGAGGTTCGAGAGGTCGGTATTTCCGGTGTTCACGACTTGAATTTGGAAGGTCACGCTATTGCTTCCAGAGGCCGATACAATGTTCGTAACACGTTTGGTTACGGCAAGTGACGGATTTTCAGAGACGATAGCGGTTGAGACGGTATTCGACGTTACGGGCGAAGTCGGGTCTTCCGGAGAAGAAGCAACAGCCACATTATTGAGTACGGTATTTTCCAAACCGGCTGGAACAGTCCCCGTAATGGTAATCCGGATTTCTTGATTGGCCTCCAGTGGCATTGCACCCACCGTTGCCGAGGTCATGCTAAGTGTTCCCGGCCAAGGCGAAACAACCGCACCATTGTTAATCCGATAAGACGTATTGTTCAAGCCAATATTATCGGTCACATTAATCGTGTTGGCACGAGAGGTTCCGTTATTTCTCACGGTCAAGGTATAAGTAAGCTGATCTCCAACCTTGGCAGTGGACTTATCCACCAATTTGGAAAGGGCAATATCTGCACCACCCAAAATGGTTTGGACGGTATTGGACTGCTTTGGCCCAGTCGGATCATTAGGCGAAGTAACCGTTGCCACATTGTTCAATACCGATCCCGAAGGTAGGTTCGGAATGAGACCACGAACAAAGATGGTAGCCGAGCCATTTGCTGCAATATTCGGAATGGTGATGCTGTTTCCGGCAGGCCATGCGGTTCCAGCAGCCGGATAAACAAAGTCGGATCCAACATTATACCGCGCATTATTCAGTAACAACGCATCATTTACAACCACATTGGTTGCCGTTACATTTCCTTGGTTTGTGACCGTAATCCGGTACATCAACTCGTCTCCGGCTTGCGCAGAGGACTTGTTTACGTCTTTCACAACCGCAAGGCTCGCTCCACCAATCACCGTTTGAACATTCGGGGACTGAACAGGGCTTGTGGGGTCTTGCGGGGACGAAGCCTGTGCTACGTTATTGAACACGGTTCCAGCGGAGGTATTAGAAGGAATGGTTCCCGTGATGGTGATGGTCATGCTTTCGCCAGAAACCAAGCCTGCCGTAGGCGTAACGACCAAAGAACCGGCCCATGATCCGCTTGCAGGTGTGCCACCCAATACCGTAAAGGTTGGATTTTGAAGTGCCAGAGCAGCAGCATCATCCACCATAACCGTATTTGCAGTAGCATTACCATTGTTCTTCACCGTAAGCGTATAGGTTAGGGCTTGCCCAGCAGCCGCAGCGGCTTTATCCACCGTTTTGTTGATGGTCAAATCTGCCGCATTCACCACAGAGCGAACGGGTGCCGAGGTTTGCTGTCCGTTTGGATCTTGCGGGGAACTTACGGTCGCCACGTTTTCCATCACCGAGCCAGAAGGCAGGTTAGACGGAACCAAACCACGAATATAGACTGTAGCAGAGGCATTTGGTGCCAAAGAAGGCAAGGTCAACTGGTTGTTGATGGGCCACACCGTTCCAGTTGTCGTATAATTAAAGTCAGTATTCAGGTTATACTTTGGATTGGCTAATGGTACGGCATCAGCAAGGGTAACATTGGTTGCCGTAGCCGTTCCTCTGTTCGAGACCGTAACCCGATACAATACTTCGTCTCCAACCTGTACTGCCGTCTTGTCCACATCTTTAACAATGTTTAATTGAGCCGCCCCAATGACCGTTTGAACTGGAGGCGATTGCTTCGGCCCGGCCGGGTCTTGTGGCGAGGAGACTTGGGCAATATTTTGCAGGATTGTTCCGGCGGGGGTTCCCGCAGGAATGGTTCCTGTAATCGTAAGGGTTAAGGTTTCATTGGTAATAAGTCCGCCAGTTGGTGTCACCACCAAGGAACCAACCCAAGCACCGGCAGCAGGCGTCCCACCTCCCAAAGTATAGGTCGGATTTGTCAACGCGAGCGCATTGGTATCATCAATAGTGAGGGTGTTTACCACGCCCGTTCCATTGTTCGTCACATTAATGGTATAAGTCAACTGATCACCAGCTTGTGCGGCTGTTTTGTCCACAGCCTTGGTTACGCGAAGGTTGCCTCCACCAATGACCGTTTGTACGGTTGGGGAATTGACCGGACTCGTCGGGTCTTGCGGCGAAGTAACTTGTGCGGTGTTGTTGATCACCGTACCAATCGGTGTATTGGCCGAGATGGTTCCACGAATGGTGACCGTCATGGAAGCGCCCGGAGCCAAGCCGCCTGTAGGTGCGAACACCGCAGAACCAGCCCATGCTCCACTTGAAGGCGTGGCCGCACTTGCCGTAAAGGTCGGATTACTAATCGAGACAGGGTCATTCAGTGTTACGGTATTGGCCGTCGCATTACCGCTGTTCGTAATCGTGATGGTATAAACCAGCTCGTCCCCAACGTTTGCGGCAACCTTATTCACCGTTTTGTTCACCGCTAAGTCAGCTGCGTTCACAACCGTCTGAACTTTTGGTGATTGTGCTGGACTCGTAGGATCATTCGGCGATGAAGCTTGGGCAATATTTTCCAAAATGGAACCCGCTAACACATTCGGGATTCGTCCACGAATATAGAGCGTCGTTGAACCTCCCGGTGCAATTGGGGATGGCAAGGTAATGCTTGCTGTACCCGGCCAAGCCGTTCCAGCCGTGGCATAGGCAAAGTCCGCACCGATATTGTATTTCGGACTTGTGAGCGGCACATCATCGTTCACCACCACATTATTGGCGGTAGCCGTTCCTTGGTTGGAAACCGTCACCACATACAAGATCATATCGCCCGTGGCGGCTGCTGTTTTGCTCACCGTTTTCGCAACCACAAGGTCTGCCGCACCAATGACCGTTTGTACGTTCGGAGATTTAACCGGCGCTGTTGGATCCTCTGGCGAAGACACCTGTGCGACGTTATTAATCACCGTACCAATAGGTGTATTCGTCGGAATTAGCCCTGTAATCGTAACGGTCATGCTCTCGTTTTGCACGAGTCCACCGGTTGGGATCAGATTAATTATTCCGGTATAGTTACCGCTTGCTGGGGTTGCACCTGCCACGGTAAAGGTCGGATTCGTCAGTAATACAGAGTCTTCAAGACGAACCGTATTGGCTGGTGCGTTCCCATTATTGGTAATGGTGAGGGTATAGGTTAAGCGATCTCCCGCTTGTGCAGCAGATTTATCCACCGCTTTTGTCACGGTAAGGTCAGCAGCATTGATCACCGTTTTCACTACGGGTGATTGTGCTGGCCCTGTCGGGTCGTTTGGCGAGGATGCTTGTGCAATGTTTTCTACCACACTACCCGCTGGAACCGAAGGAATGATGCCACGCACATAGATGGTTGCACTTGCACCAGCCGCCAAATTACCCAAATTCAAGACATTGGTAGCCGGCCAAGCTGTACCTCCAGTTGGATAGGCAAAGTCTCCACCTACGTTATACCGTGCAGTAGCGAGCGAAAGATTATCCGTTAATTGAACATTGGTTGCAGTTGCAGTACCCGTATTGGTAACGCTAATCACATAGCGCAACTGATCCCCCACTTGTGCAGCAGATTTATCCACCGACTTCTGTACCACCAAGTCTGCGGCTCCGATAACCGTATTAACGGTATTGGAAGGATTAGGATTGGATGGATCCGTCGAGGAAGATGCCTGTGCCGTGTTTGGAATCACAGAACCGGCAGGTGTATTGGCAGGAATCAAGCCCCGTACAAACACCGTTACCGCTGCATTTGGCGCCAAATTGGACAAGTTGATGGTGTTGTTCGTTGGCCATATGGTTCCACCCGTTGTATAGGCAAAGTCAGCACCCACATTGTATTTTGCTGATGCCAAAGGCAAGGCATCACTTAAGGATACACCCGTAGCGGTTGCGGTTCCCTTGTTTGTAACGGTGATTTTGTAGAGTAACTCCTCACCCGCTTGGGCAGCTGTTTTACTCACCTCTTTAAATACGGCAATATCCGCTGCGCCAATAACGGTTGTCACCGTTGGGGAAATTTTTGTGCCTTTTGGATCTTGCGGCGAGGAGACTTGCGCCGAGTTCGGAATGGACGTTCCGGCGGGCACATTCGACGGCAAATTACCTGTAATAACCAAAGTCATGCTTTCGCCAGCCGTTAAGCCTCCTGCGGGCGTAATATTCAAGCTACCCGTCCAAGCACCACTTGCAGGCGTACCACCCGTTAAGGTAAAGGTTGGGTTTTGAAGTGCGGAAGCGGCCTGTGCATCATCCACCTTAACCGAATTGGCCGTAGCCGTTCCGTTGTTAGTGACGGTGATGGTATAAATGAGTTGATCACCAGCTTGAGCAACCGATTTGTTTACCGCTTTTACGATCGTTAGATCAGCACCACCAACGACGGTTTGCACTGTTGGGCTGGTCGTGGGGCCTGTTGGATCTTGTGGCGACGAAACCTGTGCCGCATTCGGGATTACCGTACCTGCCGTAGTATTTGCTGGTATGGTTCCCGAAATTACGATGGTCATGCTTTCATTTGGAACCAGACCACCTGTTGGGGTGATGGTCAGGCTACCAGTCCATGTTCCAGAGGCCGGCGTTCCACCCGTAACGGTATAGGATACATTTTGGAGTGAAGCCACAACTTGTGCATCATCTACTTTTACGGTATTTGCAGCAGCGACCCCATTATTGGTAACGGTGAGCGTGTAGGTCAATACATCACCGGCTTGGGCAGCAGCTTTGTCCACCTTTTTATCAATCACCAAATCAGCAATTCCAATAACGGTTTCTACAGTCGGAGACGTTTTCGGGCCTGCGGGGTCTTGTGGCGACGAAACTTGCGCCGTGTTCTTAAGGCTCGTGCCCGGTGCTGTCGTCGCAGGAATTGTGCCCGAAATGGTTATCGTCATGCTTTCTCCGGCCACCAAGCCATCGGTCGGGGTAATGACCAAAGAACCAGTTGATGGCCAAACACCACTTGCGGGCGTACCGCCGGCGAGTGTATAAGTCGGATTGCTCAAAGCAAGTGCTCCGGCATCGTCCAATCTCACAGACGTAGCAGCCGAGGTTCCGTTGTTGGTGACGGTAATGGTGTAAACCAATTGGTCACCTGCTTGGGCCGCCGTTTTATTAACGGTTTTGTTCACACTCAAGTTTGCGCCACCCACAACCGTTTGTACGGTCGGAGATTGGTTCGGGCTGGTCGGGTCTTGCGGCGACGAAACTTGCGCCGTATTTGGAATAACCGTGCCGGGCGCCGTTGTTGCCGGAATCGTTCCTTTGATCACAACGGTCATGCTCTCGCCCGGTACCAAATCACCAGTGGGTGTGATATTCAAGCTACCCGTCCACGTGCCTGATGCTGGGCTACCACCGGTTACGGTATAGGTAACATTTTGCAAGGATGCGATCACCTGTGGATCATCCACCAAGACGGTTTTTGCATTCGCGGTTCCATTATTGGTGATCGTCAAGGTGTAGGTCAACACGTCACCCACTTGCGCATTTGCCTTATCTACGGTCTTGTTCACGGTTAGATCGGCAGCACCAATGACGGTTTTCACTTCTGGCGATTGTACCGGACTGGTCGGGTCTTCCGGTGAGCTAACCTGTGCCACGTTCGGGATAACCGTTCCCGGTGCAGTTGTTGCAGGGATCGTTCCGGTGATCACAACCGTCATGGTTTCATTCGGAACCAAACCGCCCGTTGGGATCAAATTGATCGTACCTATGAAGGAACCACTTGCCGGAACCCCACCGGTCACGGTAAAGGTTGGATTTTGAAGCGCAAGCGCACCGGCGTCGTTGAGCGTAATGGTATTTGCCGTTGCATTACCATTGTTTCGGATGGTGATGGTATAAGTAAGTGCATCGCCAGCATTGGCCGCCGTTTTACTCACCGTTTTATCCACCACCAAATCAGCCGCATTGATGACCGTCTGAACCGGATTGGATTGCTCGGAGCCATTCGGATCGTTTGGAGAAGATGCTTGTGCAATGTTCTGCAAGACCGATCCCGGAGGTACGGCTGGAACCAAACCACGGATATAGATGGTCGCCGAAGCATTTGGTGCAAGTGCCGTTGGCAGGGTAATGGTTCCCGGCCAAGCAGTTCCCGCTGTGGCATAATTAAAGTCTGCCCCAAGTGCATATTTCGGAGAGGTAAGCGGTACGGCATCGGTCACCGTAACGCTGGTTGCAGTAGCGGTTCCTTGGTTTTTCACCACCACTTTATACATAATCTGGTCGCCCGGCTGCGCCGCAGTTTGGCTTACTTCCTTAGAGACCACCAAGTCGGCAGCACCAATCACTGTTTGAACAGGGGTAGAAGTCACCGGACTTGTTGGGTCTTCAGGCGAGCTAACTTGTGCGGTATTCGGAATAATGGTTCCCGGAGCGGTATTGGCTGGAACCGTTCCGGTGATATAAACCGTAATATTTTCGCCTTTTTTGAGCGGATTTGTCGGGGTAAAGGTCAACTGTCCCGTCCATGTACCGGGGCCTGAAGGTGAGGCATTTAGTGCGGTATAGGTCGGATTTTGCAAGGCCATTGCTCCCGCATCGCTCACCAAGATCGTTTTTGCATCGCCGTTGCCATTGTTGGTAATGGTGATGGTATAGGCAATATAATCACCCGGTTGTGCCGCAGTTTTATTCACCGTTTTGGTGACCGCAAGGTCGGCGGCATTAATCACCGTCTGAACGGGCGGGCTGACGGCTGGACCGTCTGGATCGTTGGGCGAGGAAGCTTGTGCGATGTTTTGGACAACCGAGCCGGATGGCGTATTGGTTGGAATGATGCCGCGAATAAAGACCGTAACGGTAGCATTCGGTGCAATAGAACCGGGAAGCGTTATGCTGTTGCTCGAAGGCCAAGCCGTGCCACCTGTGGCATAAACAAAGTCTGCACCGATCGCATATTTCGGCGACGACAACGGTACGGCATCTTGAAGTACAACATTATTGGCCGTGGCTGTTCCTTTGTTGGTGATGGTAATACGATAGAGGAGTTGATCACCAGCTTGTGCGGCTGTTTTGTCAACATCTTTTGCCACCACCAAATCAGCACCACCAATTACGGTTTGTACCGGATTGGATGGGGTTGTGCCATTCGGATCTTGTGGAGATGCAACAGATGCACTGTTCACCAATACCGTTCCGGGGGTAACGGTTGTAGGTACGGTTCCACTAATCCGAACGATAATGGATTGATTTTTGGCAAGACCAACCCCACTCGGTGTGATTGTCAGTGCGCCCGTCCAATTACCGCTTGCAGGCGTTCCACCTGTAACGGTATAAGTTGGGTTTCTCAAGTTGGTAACAGCAGCACCATCGTTCACCAAAATACTTGTTGCTGGCGCATCACCAAGATTGGTAATGGTTAAGGTATAAGCCAACGGATCTCCGGGCGAAGCGGCTGTTTTATCAACTTGTTTATTGATCGTTAGGTTGGCAACTGGAACGCGGGTTTCCACTTCATTCGACGTCTTCGGATCAACATTCGGTGCAGAAACCGTCGCCGTATTGCGGAAGGTACTGCCCAACAAGGAGGCCGGAACCGTTCCGGAAATCCGAACCGTGACCACTTCGTTTGGTGCAAAACCACCCGTTGGGGTAATTTTGAGGGTTCCCGTCCATGCCCCGCTACCAGTAGCATCACCTGAAAGCGTGTATTGAGGTGATGTAAGTTGCAAAGCTTGTTGGTCATTTACCGTGATTTCGGTTAGCGATTGGTCGCCATTGTTCCTTACCGTAATGGTATAGGTTACGGTTTCGCCAACATTAGCCACCACTTTATCTACAGCCTTCGTAATGTCCAAACTTGCGGTGCGTGGTTTAACATTGACCTGCGCACAACCATAGTCGTCCTCGGTCGTCACCCCGTTGGCCGGAGCAGAATCAAGGTCTGCCTCGCCTTGGTTGCTGATCTCGGCACAGTTGGTCATCGCAATTGCTTGATTGGCGGTAACGGTTAAGCTCAAGGTTTTGCTTGCGCCAGCAGCCAACGTCCCCACCGTCCACTGTTTTGTTGCGGTATCAAATGCCGGATCACTTGCGCTAACCAAGGTAAATCCGGAAGGCAGGATGTCCACAACCCGTACATTGGTTGCGCTGTATGCACTTGTATTGGCAACACGAATTGTAAAGACGACATTTTCGCCCAAGAGTACTTCTTGCTTATTGGCCGTCTTTTGCAACTCCAAATCCACAATCGGTTGACCTGAAATAATCACTTGGTCATCGTCATCTTCCGTGGTAGAATTGTTGTTCGGTGTAGAATCAATGTCGGTTTCGTTGGCCGCACTCACTTGAGCATAGTTAATAATCTGGCCAGCTGAGGTAACTTTTGCCGTAATTAAGAGGTTTTCGGCGGCATTTAGCGGCATATTACCAATCGTCCAAATCCCAGTACCTGCGTTATACGTACCCACACTTGGTGTATTGGACACATAGGTAAGGCCAGCGGGCAACAAGTCTTTAACCGCAACACCAGTAGCATTGCTTGGCCCACGATTGACCACGCGAATGGTAAAGGTAACATTTTCCCCTACTTTCGGGACATTGTTATCCACCACTTTTGTTAGTTCGAGATCAATCCGAGGCTGAACGGTAATGGGGCGACAGTCATCATCGTCTTCATTCGTAGAGTTATTCCCCGGCTGCGAATCAACGTCCATTTCAGTCGCACGCGAGACCTCGGCACAGTTCGTAGAGGTTGCCAATGCTTTGGCCACAATTTGTAAGGCTACCGATTGATTAACGGCCAAATTACCAATGACCCACGATCCAGTTGCGGCGCTATACCCACCGACGGAACTGCTGGCCGATACATATTCCAGACCTTGTGGCAAGAAGTCCGAAACCTGAACGCCTGTTGCATTTTGCGGCCCCTTGTTCAAAACCGTAACCGTAAAGGTCACATTTTCTCCCACAACTGGGGTAGCATTATTGACCACCTTTGTCAATTCAAGGTCTATCCGTTGCGGCGAGGTCGTGACTTTGGCACATGCGTCATCATCTTCTTTTACATTTGCGGCATTTCCGGGCGTAGAATCCACGTCCGTTTGTCCGGCAGCACTCACCTCTGCACAATTATCTACCGTTGCCGGCGTTCCCGTAGCCAAGGCCGTAATTTGGAGGCTTGCCGTAGCGCTCACCGCCAAGTTACCAACCGACCAAATACCGGTTGTATTGTTGTAGCTACCTGTAGAGGTGCTAAAGTTTTGGTATGTTAGACCATTGGGCAACAAGTCTTTCACATTTACACCTGTTGCCGGCGAAGGCCCATCATTACGAACCGTGACGGTAAAGGTAACAGAGGTTCCAGCAACTGGCGTCGCGTTATTAACCGTTTTCGTCAGGCTAAGGTCAATACGAGCCTCGCCAGTAAGTGTCACCTGATCGTCATCATCCTCGGTCGTAGAGTTATTGCCCGGTGTAGAATCAATGTCCGTTTCGTTCGCTTTGTTCACTTGGGCATAGTTGACAACAGTATTGGCGGTGGTCATTTTGGCAACCAATTGCATTTCAACAACTTGGTTCACCGCCATATTACCGATGGTCCAAATACCCGTTGTTTGGTTGTACCCTCCTTGTGTTGTTGTTGAGGATACATACTGAAGCCCAGCCGGAAGCAAGTCTTTCACTTCAATTCCAGTACCATTATTCGGCCCTTTGTTCTCCACTTTTATTGTGAATGTCACATTAGCATTAATGGCCGGCTTGTTATTATCAACGGTTTTCGTCAACTCAAGGTCAATCCGAGGGGTGCCCTGCAAGCTCACTTGATCGTCGTCGTCCTCCGTCGTCGAGTTATTGTTCGGGGTAGAGTCTATATCTGGCTCATTTGCGGCACTCACTTGCGTGTAGTTGGTTACCAAGTCTCGTGTTGTTACCGTTGCGGTAATTTGCATGGTAACAGCTTGGCCAACGGCAAGATTTCCAACCGTCCAAATCCCGCTTCCATTGTCAAAAGAACCTACAGATGGGCTTGCAGAGACAAAAGCTAAACCAGTAGGTAAAGCGTCTTTTACCGCCACACCCGTTGCAGCACTCGGCCCTTTGTTGACAAGTGAAAGTGTGAAAATCACATTCTGACCTACTATCGGTGTGGTATTGTTGACCGACTTCGTCAGTTCGAGGTCAATCTTTTTGGCTGCTTGGATGACCACCGCATCATCATCGTCTTCAGTATTGGAATTATTGCCCGGGGTAGAGTCTATATCGGTTTCATTTGCCGTAGCCACTTGTGCATAATTCCGGATCGGATCGGTTGTGGTTACGGTTGTTACAATATCTATACGTACAGACTGGCCAACCGCGAGATTTCCAATATTCCAAGAACCCGTAGCACTGGTGTAAGAACCTTGAGAAGCAGCAGCAGATTTAAAGGTTTGTCCGAGTGCCAAAAGGTCGGAAACGGTCACACCTGTGGCATTACTTGGCCCTTTGTTCACCACTGTTATGGTATAGGTAACATCGCCATTGATGCTTGGAGTGGTTGTGTTCACCGTTTTGGTCAATTCAAGATCAATTACGGGCTTACCCGACAGCGTCACTTGGTCGTCATCGTCTTCGGTTGTCGAGTTGTTCCCCGGCGTAGAGTCTATGTCTTGCTCGTTTGCTCGGTTCACCTGGGCATAGTTTGTAACGGTATTCACCGTTGTCACCTTTGCAACAATTTGGAGTTGCACGGTTTGGTTAACGGCCAAGTTGCCAATGTTCCAAATTCCGGTAGAAGCCACATAACTTCCTTGGTTTGCACTGGAAGAAACAAACTGCAATCCGGCAGGCAATACATCACGCACTTCAATACCTGTTCCATTGTTCGGCCCTTTGTTCACCACCGTAACCGTAAAGGTGACGTTATCATTAATGTTCGGCGTGGTAGTATTGACGGTTTTCGTAAGTTCAAGGTCAATTTTAGCCGAACCTTGGATGGTCACTTGGTCATCATCGTCTTCGGTTGTAGAATTGTTGCCGGGGGTGGAGTCTATATCCGTCTCGGTGGCAAAATTCACTTGGGCGTAATTCGTTGTCGGGTTCGTCGTATTAACCGTAGCGGTTATTTGTAGGCTGACCACTTGGTTAACGGCAATATTTCCAATATTCCAAATACCAGTCGTATTGTTATAAGAACCATTTACACTGCTTGCCGAAACAAAGGTTAATCCGGCAGGCAATTGGTCTGAAACCGTGACATTGGTGGCCGCTGCCGGCCCTTTATTCACCACAGAGACGGTAAACGTAACGGTTCCACCCAATTGTGGGCTGGTGGTATTGACGGTTTTCGTCAGTTCCAAGTCTATTTGTGGACGTGTAGAGAGAACAACCGCATCGTCATCATCTTCGGTATTGGAGTTGTTACCCGGTGTAGAATCAATATCCGTTTCGTTTGCGGTCGCTACTTGGGCATAGTTCCGGACTTGCTCGGTGGTGGTTGGACGTGCGACAATCTGGAGGGTAACGGTTTGGTTAACGGCTACATTTCCGATCGTCCAAGCACCCGTTGCCGCATTATAAGCCGCCGCAGGATTCGCAGAAACAAACTGAAGACCCGTTGGGAGAATGTCGCTCACGGTTACACCCGTAGCATTGCTTGGCCCTTTATTCACCACAGAGATCGTAAACGTGACGTTCTGACCGATGACAGGTGTGGTGGTGCTTGCCGTTTTCGTCAACTCAAGGTCAATTACAGGTGTCGTAGAAACGGTAGCACAAGCATCGTCATCTTCCGTCGTAGAGTTGTTGTTCGGGGTAGAGTCAATATCGGTTTGGTTAGCCGCATTCACTTCCGCACAGTTGTTGGTGGTGCTATTGATTTTTGCCGTCAACAATAAAGTTGCAGCGCCATTCACCCCTAAAGTACCGACCGTCCATAGGCCAGTTGTGTTTACATAGCTACCCTGACTGGCGGTTGCACTTACAAAAGTTGCGGTGCCGGGCAATAGGTCTTTAAGAACCACGCCTGTTGCTTCACTTGGACCTTTGTTGACAACCGTAACCGTGAAGGTTGCTTGCCCACCAACAGGGACGCTATTGGTGCCAGCAACTTTATTCACTTCAAGGTCAATACGAGGCTGTACCGTATATTGGGCACAAGCATAATCGTCTTCGGTTTGCACGTTATTGCGCGGCGTAGAATCAACGTCCAACTGATCTGCCGTTCCAACTTCAGCGCAGTTTCGCACCGTATTTGGGGTTCCCGTTGCGGTTCCGGTAATGGTTAGAGTTGCAGTTTGGTTTACCGCCAAGTTACCCACCGTCCATAAACCGGTGGTTGGGTTATATCCACCACTGTTCGAGGCATATTGGAAGCCACCCGGAAGCACGTCATCAATCGTCACGCCTGTTGCATTTTGTGGCCCTTTGTTCAGCACCGTCAGCGTAAAAGATACCGTTCCACCAATTGCTGGATTGGCATTGCTGACTGTTTTGGTCAATTCGAGGTCAATACGTTGTGGCGAGGTGGTTACTTTCGCACATGCGTCATCATCTTCGTGTGTAGAAGAAGCATTGTTTGGTGTAGAATCTGCATCGGCTTCGTTTGCTGCGCTAATTTCAGCACAGTTGGTGGCCATGGATGGTGTTCCGGTGGCGGTTGCTGTGATCGAAAGCGTTGGCGTTGCATTTACGGCCACGTTACCTATCGTCCAAACACCGGTTGCACTATTGTAATTTCCTACGCTTGGTGTTGCAGCGACGAAGGTCAAACCAGCCGGAAGCAGGTCTTTCACATTAACCCCAGTTGCAGCACTTGGCCCTTTGTTGGTGACGGTTATCGTGAAGTTGACATTATTTCCTGCTACGGGCGTCGCATTATTAACGGTCTTTGTCAGTTCCAAGTCAATTTTTGGGGCAACGGTTACGGATTTACAATCGTCGTCGTCTTCATTCGGCGTCTCTGTCGTCGAATTAAAGTTATTGGGTGTAGAATCCACATCGGTCTGATCGGCTGCTTTTACTTGTGCACAGTTTTTGGCCGTGGCATTGGCGATTGTGCGGATCAACAAGGTGGCGGTCGCATTTGCATTCAAGGTTCCTACTGTCCAAAGCCCTGTAGCATTGTTATAACTGCCTTGGCTTGGCGTGCCAGAACTGAACGACATGCCGTTTGGCAACAGATCTTCTACCGATACATTTGTTGCTGTATTTGGCCCTTTATTGATCAAAGAAATGGTAAACTCTACGGCATCGCCTACACTGGCCGTCGTTTTGTTCACCAATTTTGTCAACTCAAGGTCTATTACAGATTTTGGCCCCAAGGTCACTTGGTCGTCATCATCTTCGTTGGTTGAATTGTTGCCCGGCGTGGAGTCTATGTCCATTTCATTGGCTTTAGAAACTTGGGCATAGTTTGTAACCTGATTGGTGGTTACCACCTTGGCCACAATTTGAAGGTTTACGCTGGCATTGACGGCCATACCTCCAATCGTCCAAACACCTGTTGTGTTTACATATGCACCTTGCGAAGCAGTCGCACTAACGAATTGCAATCCGGCAGGCAAGACATCACTCACTTCAACACCCGTTGCGGCAATTTGCCCCACATTGCGAACCGTAACGGTAAAGGTAACATTGTCGTTAAAGTTTGGCGTGGTGTTATTAACGGTTTTGGTCAGCTCAAGGTCAATTTTCCCCGTGCCATTTAACGATTTGGTGTCATCGTCATCCTCATTCGTAGAGCCATTGCCCGGCGTAGAGTCAACATCCATTTCGTTGGCCGCATTCACTTCTGCATAGTTTGTAATAGCGCCCGTTTGTTGAACCGTTGTCACCAACTGCAACGTAAGGGTTTCATTCACGGCCACATTTCCAACAGTCCAGATACCCGTTGTTTGGCTGTACGAGCCACGAGAAGGGGTAGCACTTACAAAACTGGTTCCAGCGGGAACATTCTCGCGAACCGTTACGCCTGTTGCCGCATTTGGCCCTTTGTTCACCAATGTAACCGTCCAGGTAACATTTTGTCCGATGGTTACAGAAGTTGCGCTAACACTCTTCGTAAGTTCAAGGTCAATTTTATTCACTGGGCCAACATCTTTACAGTCGTCGTCGTCCTCATTTGGTCCAGCACCATTGTTGTAGTTGTTTGGCGTGGAGTCTGGGTCGTACTCATTCGATTTTGACACCTCGGCACAGTTTTTGGCCGTGCCATTCGCGGTTGCACGGATTTGCAATGTAGCGGTTTGGTTCACATTCAGCGTTCCAACCGTCCATAGCCCCGTTGTGTTAGCATAAGAACCTTGGCTTGGGGTTGCACTCTGATACACCAAGTTTGTGGGTAACAAGTCTTTTACCTCAACGCCCGTTGCCTGAGCCGGCCCTTTATTCGTTACCGATATCGTAAAGTTTACCGTACCGCCTGTTACTGGGTTTGCATTGTCCACAACTTTAACCACTTCCAAATCTGCTACTTTATAAAAACCAGCATCTACCGTTTTGTTTTCTTGGCCAGCAGCAAGGGTGTAGGTTCCAGTCATCCCCGTTGTCGGGTCGTTATCGCTATCCGTTGTATCGGATCCTTGGTCTTTAAGCGTTGGAACATAACCCGAAGGTGTGGTGAACATCACTTTATAAGTTCCTGCTTGGAGATTACCAAACATATACATCCCGTTACCATCGGTAGTGGTGGTGGCCAATGTATTGTTCGAGGTATCCAACAATTTAACCTGCACGTTTGGAATCCCCGGCTCGCCCGTATCCTGTTGGCCATTCCGGTTCCGGTCTTCCCAGACATAGTCTCCTAATTTGGCCTTAGCGCAATTCACTTCGGCTTCCAACGCACCCGCAATCACATAAGATTGGCCGTTAACGCCAGGTACTACCTGACCATTTCGGGTATCAATGGTAATGGTAACGGACGTTGCTGTTGCCGGAACATTGGTTAGGGTAATCATTGGCAGGGCCAAGCAACAATTGCCCAAGGTTGTGTCTGGGCCACGTATAATAACGGAATTGCTCACGCCCCCCGCTGTTGCGGTCACCTTCAAGGCTCGGCCATCATTTGTTAATTCAGAGATGGGCACAGTCACTTTAAGATCACGGCTGCCAGCATCCGTCGGAATATTGAGGGTTAAAGTTTGGATGTCGTTATAACCACTCAATGTCGTGAATTTGCCCGTAGAGGATTTGCCTTCGCCAGTACCCATATAGAACGGATACACCACAAAAGATTGGAGGCTGGACTGCGCCGTAGTGTTCTCATAGCGAACGGAAGAGGTTCCCGGCATAACTACACGGTAAACCCATACATCCGGACTTGTTCCCGGGGGCGTAATCCGGCTTGCCGAGTAAGAAGTTCCTAAAGCATCCTTGAAGGTGGTAACAGCTCCGGGATTAGAACCTTTATAGACCACTTCGGCCACAATTTGGAAAACCGCTGCGCTATTTGGAATAGAAATGCTTTGCGGCAACGTAGCGCCATTTACACCTTTTCCGTAAAGACCCACGTTTTTATCGTCGGCACAAATGAACGACCAACCGTCTGGAGGAGGTGGGCCAGCATTAAAGCCAAAGTCATACGTGTGGTTGGTAACACCATATCCACCTGTTGTTAGTGAAATGATGGCATTATTGCCGCTCATCGTGGCATCACTATCAATCGCGTCGTTTGTGCCAGCATTGGCATTAGAAAGCGAATAAGAAGAAACGGCTGTTTGCGTTTTGTCTAAGCGAATTTCATACGCCATATTGGGCAAAAGCCCACCCGTTACATTCGCATTATTAAAGTAGTATTCCCCTTTTGTATTCGTGGTAGTGGTTGCCACTTGGCTACCGCTCTTGAATAGACGAACCGTTACGCCAGAAATCCCACCTTCATCTGCGTCTTGAATGCCGTCAGAATCCGTATCCAACCAAACACGATTACCAATCTCCAAGGGTGCTGGGGCGCAAAGCAATTCGATATCGCCAAGACCTGCCGCTTTCCCGAAGGTCGTCACATCCACCGAAACATATACATCATATCCGCGATTACGAGCACCGCTTGTATTCGAGATATATTGCACACCACCAGCCCAGACGCCTTGTGCCGGATCCACCAACGAGGTTGCAACCTCTCCTGAGCCAAGACGCAAAGCCAAACTACCCATGGCTGACTCTTGGTGCTGATAAACCGGGCCGTCATCACCTGTGTAGAACTCGTCAGGAGTCATTGTCCACGTATTACCCGTCTTATTGGCACGTATAACATCCCCCCCCGTATTACCACTAAAAAGTGTATTGGTAACAGGGTTCAAGTTTGCACGTCCAGACTGATGCCCCCATCGGTCCATCACACCCAAAACCATGGCTTCATTCGTATCGAACTCAATATCCGAAAGCAAGGGTTGCTCAAAGGTAATCCATGAGCTATTGATGTTCGGAAATGCCGAAATCCATGGCTTCCATGGACGTTGATTTCTAAGCGGGTTGCTGGTATGTGCCAAGACTTGGGTGAAGGCTCCAGAAGCGGGGTCTAAACTATAGACATACATCTTTAGGTCTGCAGCAGACTGCGAGTTGCTGGCATCACACGTTACCCCAACATATACCTTGTCCCGATAGAATTTTGTTGCAAACGGCCTCGAGGCACCACCTGTACAACCGGGGTTCGGAACCGTGTATGAGGTGACATCGCCCGCCGTAATCGAGCTACCCGGTCTTGCAGGATTGTCCGTAAAGATGCGATAGAGCTTCTTGTCAAAGAGGTTCATCACGAACAGATACTTCCCGTCATCCGAAATATCCATATCGCCCAATGATGTTTTCCCAACGGCATCAAACGCACCTAAGTCGGCATTGGCGGCAAACTTATCCGCAGGCAAACCGGTGTGCGGATTAGCCCCCGTATTGATCCCAAGTGTTGCAAGGTTTAAATAGTTGGAAACCGTAGGTGTACCAACAGACATGTCTAATTGGTAAATCCCTCCTGTACCGAGTGGTCCAAAACCAGCATGTCGTTTGGTAAACGCGGAAACAAATAGCTTCTTGGTTTCACGTTGATAGGCAACACCATAGGTGGCCCCCACTTGCGCTGCCGTAGCGATTTGTGTTGGCAAAGGGGTACCATTGGTGTCGTTGTAGTTGAAGCTAAATAAAACGCCTAACGGCCCAACATTCCCACCAGCCAATGGATCACCATTGCGATGGCTTGGTGCAGCCATTTTCGGATTGTCTTCACAATAGTCTGCCGGATAGTTAATCCCTAAATTCACATTACTGGCCGGAGAGGTTACAAACTGAACCGTAGTTCCATTACCCGTACCGGCATTCGTTGGAAAAGCCCCTGTTGGTATTTGGGTAAATTCGACACGCGCTTGTACACCCGTCGCAATGGATAACGAGTAGGATCCACTTGCATTTGTTGTCGTAGAGGTAATGAGTGCGCCATTGCTGCCATATGCCGAAACCAGCACCCCCGGCACGCCAATATCGTGGGTGTCTTTGACCCCATTGCTGTTAAAATCTCGATAGACGAAGCCTGTAACACTCGTAAAGAACGTACTTGCGCCTGTTTCTTCTGTATTATTCTCTGGGACTACTCGCTCTAAACCCACCTGAGAGACCTCCGGCTCTGGGACAACCAACGCCTCAAACATGGCGGGCTTGGCTGGTGATGCTTTTAGCATTGGATCTCCAGAATCTTGGAGTGAAATATCCTGAGCCATTAGCCCTTGTGGAACAACAAGCAACATCGTGAATGCTGCAAAACCAAAAATGCCAGCACCAAGGCGGCTTACACAACGTTGAAACATGTGCTTAGGTCTATATACGGTGGATGGATGGTCTTGATTATAAACATAACCGAAAGAAGGTGTCGTTCTCCTTCCAGTAGTAAGTATCACTTTATTTCGGGACGGTATAAAAAACTTCATTTTGAATTTGATTCGTAACTACAAGCCATAATTTCCAATAATGTTGGAGATAAAATAGCAAAAGGCTCCTCAAAACTGAAATGCTGTAGTAGCGGTTTAAGCGTAACGGGTTTTGGATAGGGTCTAATGGTTAATGGTTTAATTCCGAGTCTATTCCGTTCTCACTTAAGGTAAATACCGCTCCAATGCCTTTTTTTTCATTCTCACCTCTTCTTTTTAGCCTCGATACATCGTACTTTATCGAGGCACGGTGCGTGCCTTTACGATTTTTGAGGCCACATTTTCACACAAGGCTTATACAAAAATCATCGTAATCTAACGAGAATCCAGAGACCTCACCTCCTGAAACCATTACCCACTTATCTATGAAGATTTTACACATTTCAGCAGAATGTTACCCCGTTGCAAAAGCCGGAGGACTGGGCGATGTCGTTGGTGCATTGCCAAAATACCTTTGCGCATCCGGACATGAGTCTGCGGTCATTCTACCCAAATATGCCCTTAGATGGGTGAAAGAACACCGATTTGTGGAAGATTTTCGGGGTACGATACGCCTACATGATCGCTATTTACCCTTCACCATCGAACGAGAAATTGATGACTCCCTCGGCTTTCCTTTATATGTGGCCAATATCCCAGCCTTGTTTGAACGAGATGGTATTTACGCCAGTCCAGATGGCTACGGCTATGGCGACGACGTTTCCCGTTGGCTCGGTTTCCAGCAGGCGGTCTTGCAGTGGGTTTCTCAATTTTGGGAAAAACCGAAAATTCTACATTGCCATGACCATCATACCGGATTAATTCCTTTCATGGTAAAGTACTGCCCTGAATTTCACGCATTGCACGATATTCCTACCATCTTCACCATTCACAATGGAGCATACACGGGTGCTTTTAGTTGGCAGCAAGTGGATAAAATGCCCTTTTTTGAGTCCTCCGCAAAGAACCTATTAGACTGGGCAGATACCATTCACCCACTCGCCTCCGCCATCCGATGTGCTTGGCGGGTTAACACGGTTTCACCCGGATACATGGACGAACTAAAGTCGCCCGAAAGCCACCTCACTTGGCTCCTCAACAACGAGTGGCACAAGTCTTCCGGCATCATCAATGGGATAGATGCCCAAGTTTGGAACCCAACAACCGACCCGCTGATCGCTCACCGCTTCGAGGGAGATGTCAACACCTTTAAAGCCGCCAATAAAGCCGTCATTTGCCAAAGATTCCGATTAGACCCGGAACTGCCACTCATTACCTTTATTGGCCGCTTGGTCAATGAAAAAGGGGCAGACCTACTCCCCGGCGTCATACAACGGGCGTTGGAAAACAATGCACAAATGGCCTTTTTGATCTTAGGAACGGGCGACCCAAACCTGAAACGTGCTTTTTATGCCCTACGAGACCGCTTCTATTGGCGTTTTGATGCCTCTATCGAGTACAATGAATCGCTCGCGCACCAATTGTATGCGGGATCGGATTTTTTAATTATGCCGTCTCGGATTGAACCTTGTGGCTTAAACCAACTCTATGCTTTTAGATACGGAACCATCCCCATTGTACGCAGTGTAGGCGGCTTAAGGGATACCGTCCGAGATTGGTCGGAGGAAAACCCACGTGGCATTCGATTCGATCACTTTTCGGAAGAAGATGCCCTCCATGCACTCTATCGGGCATCATTGATCTATTCAGATAAAAACCTGCTTACAGGCTTCCGAAAACGCATAATGGACTTGAATTTCTCGTGGGAAAAATCTGCCGAGGCATATATCTCCCTCTATAAAAGTGTTTCCTCACCACTATAATCCTCGCAACTATGAGACATGGACTTTACGTGAATGCAGGCAAGCAAGATCGAAAAATCAAGATGCTTGGCCTTATTCTGGGCGGTGGCGTAGGCTCCCGTCTATACCCACTAACCAAAGACCGCTCCAAGCCCGCCGTCCCGATCGGTGGCAAGTTCCGGTTGATAGACATCCCCATTTCCAACTGTCTAAATTCTGGCCTAAGACGTATTTTTGTTCTTACACAGTTTAATTCTGCTTCCCTAAATCAGCATATAAAAAACGCCTACCGCTTCGACTCTTTCACGCATGGTTTTGTGGACATCTTGGCCGCCGAACAAACCTATAAAAATGACCAATGGTTTCAGGGAACGGCGGATGCCGTCCGGCAATCCATGCACCACCTCGAAAACCACGACTACGACTACATCCTAATCCTCTCCGGGGATCAACTCTACCAAATGAGCTTCGAGGAAATGGCCGAGGCCCACATTGCCTCTGGAGCCGACCTGACCATCGCCACTATTCCCGTTCATGCAAAAGATGCAACGTCCTTTGGTATCATGAAGGTGGACGAAAATCAGGCCATTACACGGTTTATTGAGAAACCCAAAACCGAACTTCTGGGAGACTGGGCTTCGGAGGTTCCCGAAAAGCAAAAAGCGGAAGGCAAAGTTTATTTAGCGTCTATGGGGATTTACATTTTTAATCGGCAGACCCTAAAAGACCTATTCAAACAATATCCCGACGCTACTGACTTTGGGAAAAACATTATCCCAACAGCCATCAAAGACGGCCTTAAAGTCTCCAGCTATCTCTACGATGGCTATTGGACCGACATCGGGAATATCCAATCTTTCTACGAGGCCAACCTCGAAATGACCAACCCTATCTCGTTGTTCGACCTCTACGACAAAGAAAATCCCGTCTATACCAGAAGACGTAATCTTCCAACGTCTAAGATTATGGGCACGCAGGTCTGGCAATCCATTCTCGCCGAGGGTACGATTATAGAAGCCAAGGAGATTGCCCATTCTGTCATTGGTATTCGATCCCGAATTGGTAAAGATACCGTCATCAAAGATGCCATTTTGATGGGGCACGACTATTACGAGACCCTCGAACAAATCAATACGCCCGGAACAATACCGTTGGGCATTGGCCACAGTTGCTATATCGAGCGTGCCATTGTGGATAAAAATGCTCGAATTGGCAATACCGTCATTATTCGCGGCGCTCCGGGACTGCCAAACAAAGAAGAGGAGGGGTATAGTATTGTGGATGGGATTGTGATCATTAAGAAAAAAGCCGTAATCCCCAGCGGAACCGTGATTGGGGCGGTATAGGTTTGCCTTTATTAATTAATACCAATTAGGAATTAAGCACATGCTTTATACATCAACGCTTCCACCCACTCTGGGTGTTTAAAGGTTGATTCTACTTCGTCAGTTCGCTTTGCTCTTGTCAACACCTAAAAGGGTGAAAATGAGTAACCTATAAACAGTAATTCTCCCTAATTGGTATAAGAAGCCCTTTGTTCGAAAAAAAGGGCTTTTTTTGTATTTGTCTATTGACAAAAACCTACTCATTCAGTATATTAATAACACCTCATAACACCTCATAACACCTCATAACACCTCATAACACCTCATAACACCTCATAACACCTCATAACACCTCATAACACCTCATAACACCTCATAACACCTAAGGAGGAAAAAATCATGAAACTTAATCGTTCCAAAACCTTTTTTCATGTCTTAGCATTTTCATGCTATCTCTTTTTTTCAGGGGTCACAAATACTGCTCTATCAGCTGAAGAATACGGCTATAGAACGTGTTCCTGGGTAAATTTCTTTTCAGTTGGTGATACCCAAGGGCAATGTACTACAACTATCATAGATTTTGGCTATTTCTGGTCATGGACTAGTGTTTGTCATGATCAAACAATTCCACCTTCTGGTCGCTACTATAGCTATGCTGGTGCTGGAAATTGGCTAGGGAATTGTGGAAGTACTTGGGTAGTTTATGCTTAATTTACGGCTACCTTTGCCGCATTTAATTAGCCATAAACAAAACATCATCTTTAATCTCAAATTTAATCCTTATGAAACACCTTAGAAAATCTCTCATGATAGCATTCTTACTAATAACGATAGTGCTATCTGGCTGTGATATTCCAAAAAATGTAGATATTCCAGTGAATAACCGACAAGAAAAAATGGCCAAACAAACAGGACCAATTAGGGAGTCGATTATCGTAAGTCCAGCGAACATACCTGAAGATTTACAGACAACTTTTGCAAAATCGGCTGCGAAAAATGCTTCTGCGACGGCTCAATTACAGAAGTGGAACATTCAAATAAGCCTTAGTCAAGGAAAAATACAAAAAGCCTTGTATGAAAAAAGAGGCTGGCGCGAGGTCAGGGAAATGATTAATGCTGAAAGACTTAATTTGGAAGCATCAAAAAACCCTCTAATCTTTATGTTTGATCAAAATACGTCTGTCAATTTCTTAGAAAGCGGAATCTTACGAACACCTCGTTCTCAAGAAGTTGATCTTGTAGTTGCAGAACATGTTGCCATACTTGATCAATATAATCACCCTGATGCATCAATATTGATTCCAGCGATTCGCCGACTTAAAGGCTCAATCCCCGAAACACGACTTAATCAATACTTGATGCGTGCCAAAACAAATGCGAACAATTGGCTTGAGGAAGAAGGTTGCGAAAAATGCACAAATCAACAAATGCCAGAAGTAAGGATAGAAACTACTAAACGTATAAAAAAGGCTTTGACTGAATCTTATTGACTTTGAATTTGCCTATTGCTTTTAGGCAGGTCTATGCTTTCAAAGACAATTGCCGTGAACCCATAACGAATGAAATTCAACCAGCCTTTAGACGCCTTGTCTAAGGGCTTTTTTAATGACGTTTTATAGGCTTTAACGGCTATCAAGTTTTTGGAACGACCTTTTACACCACCGCAAGGCATCTTCCTACAATGTGTGGGTCTCTGGTAATACCAATTAGGAATTAAATGATTGTTTTCTCTGAACACCTTAACGCCTTTTGGGTGTTGAAAGGTTGATGATCAAACACCTAATAGGTTTAGAATGATCAACTTATAAACAGCAGTTTTCCCTAATGGGTATTAGGTGCAGCAAGCCACTAAACCGCTCATTTTGTATGAGCCAAAGCCGTACTAAACCATGAGAACACGCTTTGCAAGGTTTTTTTCCATTAAAACCACCGGAAGTTGCTCGCCGTTGGGCAGTGGTACACGAACATGCGCCGTTTCCACGTATCCGTGACGTGCATAAAAAGGCACTCCGGCAAGGGTTGCCCCTAATGAAAAACGTGAAAACCCAGCCTCAAGTGCCTTTAGTTCGCACCACGCCAATAACCGTGTGCCAATGCCCATTCTGGCCCAATCTGGATGAACAAAGAAAGCACGAATCCGCGCCGCATCGGTCAAGGGGTCCAATTGTTCATCACTTTCTCGATGTGCGGCATTGTCGCTCCCAAAGAGGGTTTTCCGGCCACTCCATCCACCACAAGCCACCATCTGTCCTTCATTTTCAACCACATAATAGGTTTGGTCTAAGATGAGCTGCGAATCCGCGCCAAAAACAGTTCCAATTGCGCCTTCCAACTGTTTTTCGGTGTAATATGGTGCTTGCAATACACGGGTGGAATGTGCAATGAAAGCATTGAGTTGCGGGATCTCGTCCATTCTCGTCGGACGAATTGGGGTTATTTCTGGCATCTTTAAGGACTTTTATAGATAAAAATCAGAAAAATGAAACTCATCAACGTTCATTCGACGAAGAAAACTAAAATCATTTCGTAAAAGCGATCGCCTATGGCTTGCCTGACATACGGTATCCGCTATTCGATTTATAGTCCGGCAGCCTTCAGAAGCGCCAAATCCTCCGCACTTGCCTCTCCCGTTTGTTTCTTTTTTAGCAATCCAGCCACATAAAGGGTGGCATATGGCCCTAAAATGGTATCACTGCGTTTTGCATGTTCTTTAAAATGGGTCACCAACGTTGCCGGAACCGCAAGCCCATTCACGTAAAGTTCGCGCTTGGTTCCTTTGGGGCCGGGTGGCGCAACATTCGGGAAACTTTTCTCCGGCTCGAACAACCGAGAACCAAAATGGCAACCCACGCATTGCACAGGCGATTTTAAACTTTGGGGTTTGGCGACTGTTTGGCCTGCAAGGTTGCCCGTTTGGTCATAGACCCAATAGTCCCAAAAACCATCCTGCCGCTTTTTCATGATGGTGGTTTCTTCCCAATTTCCCGTCTCATGGTGTTCACCCACAAAAGTGGTTCCCAGCGGATACAAGAGTTTCTCGCCGTTTTTTTGGTATTGTGAAAGTGCAGAACGAAGGGCCGCCTCTGGTACATAAACGTTCCGAATGGCGGTGGTCATCACCCCAGATACCGACAGCTTAAAGCCTTGTTTATATTGATTTTGATCAGAAAATTCCTGAAGGGTTTTGGGGAAGCCTCTGCTTGTATTATAGGTATCACCCACCCATTTTTTGAGGGCTGTCCAGTCCATTCTTTCGCTTGGGAGTTGGTCGGCAGCGGCTGGTGAAACGGCTTTAAGGGCCGATTTTCGGATAAAAAACGATGCTCCGTCTTTCACCAAAATGCCCGCTTGTATGGGATCCCTTCCTTCCGGCGATGCATATCCGCCCAAATAAAAGGACAAAAGCCGCTCTTGATCGGGCTTATTCAGATCAACAGGAAGAAGGTCGGGATCCGAATTGGGGAAGCACCCGCTGAATATAGCTACCAAAAAAAGGACGATAAAGCAAAATTTCATCTTCGTGAATACTACTTGGATGTTAGCGGGTAAGGTTATGGAAGATAAGAAACGCACTGCCCTATGCGAGCTGGGGCTTGGTTAATAATTGGTGGTTAAGCGGAAAAAAAGTGAAATACGGGGCGGCTTTGTCCTTATCCCACTTTTCTTGACCATTCAACACGGTTTTTCGACCAATTATAAAAAAACAAGCGTGGAAGCGCTTTTGAATGTTGTATTTTTGAACAGCCCTGAAGTTGTCCACGTTTGTGGTCGCTTCTGAAGGAGGAGGTTGTAACGTGTCCATCTTCAGCAATGCGGATGGGCACGTTTTTTTAGGACAAATGCTGGTGTTCTACCAACGTACAGCGGTTGCTAATGTACGTTAATTGGTGGGAGGCGGATAGGCGTCGGGCTTCTTCGGATGAAACGCCCAATTGAGTCCAAATTATGGGCTGCTCCTTGGTGTTCTTTATACGCGCCAAAACATCCAGAACCACATCGGCGGTATAGCGTGGCTTCCGGAAAATATCCACCATGTCAAGTTGGATGTTTTCTGGTACGGAAATCAGATCGGGATAACAAGTTTCATCCAAGATCGTCCCTTGTATGTTTGGGTTAATAGGGACGATACGGAAGCCAACGGATTGAAGGTAGGCTGCAATTTGGTAACTCGTCCGAAAGGGTTTGTCCGAACAACCAACCACGGCGATGGTTTTGGTGCGGTTAAAGATTTCACGAAAGTTGTTCATCGCAATCAGCAGGTGTTTGTGCATGTAAACAAGAAGAATCTTTACTACGCACAAGACATTTAATTGCTCCCACCGATGGATGGTTTTAACTTCAAAGGAAAAGCCCCCAAACCCCGAACAGATGATGACCATTTTTACAACAGGTGGAACGATTGATAAGGTATATTTTGATGCCAAAAGCGAGTTCGAGATTGGCGACCCCATGATCGGCGAGGTCTTGCGTGAAGCCAATGTCACGCCAACCTTTGAGATTCGGCAGTTAATGCGGAAAGATAGCTTGGAATTGACGGATGCCGATCGCCAAATCATCTTTGAAGCCGTTGCCGAGTGCGCAAGTGAGCGAGTCATTATTACACATGGAACGGACACCATGGTCAAAACAGCCCAAGTCCTTGCACCATTGGCCAAACAACGGACGATTGTTTTGGTTGGCTCTTTGTCTCCTGCGCGGTTCAGAAATACCGATGCCGTTTTTAACATTGGTTTCGCGATGGGCGTTGTTCAAGCGCTCTCGCATGGTGTTTTTGTAACCATGAATGGGTGCATCTTCCATCCAGATCATGTCGTAAAGAACCGAACCGCCAATCGGTTCGAAGCGGTTTAATGAATCCAAATAAGGTGATAAGGTAAGGTGAAACAAGTCCATCATTTAGATGATTTGGTACGAGGCTTAGAACTCAGTTTGCGCCAACTCGTCGTTTATTTAAATCCAGAAACGGGGCAAGTGGCTGCGGTTTCGCCGGAAGCCTTCCATGCGGTGGAAAAGGGTGGCTCGGATAGCCGCATAGCTTGGGAGCAAATGGAGGCGCGACTTGCTGCCGATATTCTGGAAAATCCGGTTTGGATGCGGCTCCCCACTCGGCTTGAGGTGGACGAATACGTTATTATGCAACGTTTTGTCCGAAATGTAGTGGTGAACGAGGCGAAAATTCAGGAATTAGACCGGGTACTGCAATCTGGTTTGGCAGAACGCCGTTGGGAAACGACGGTCACCGCCTTGAACTTGGCAGATGATTGGCAACGGTTTCGCCGTCAGATGCTCCGGCGTGCCATGCGGAATTGGTGTATATTGCGAGAGCTGGCATTCGAGGAATAAAAACACCGTTCTGGTCTCTTCAGCCGCTCAAATGGAGGCCAAAACTTCTACGATACGGCTTGCCGCTCCGCCTTCGATAGGCCCCAAACGTCGGATTGCGGTGGCTTTTCCGGCAGTTTTATGAGCAACAAGGTCTTTTTGCCAATTTTCAAAATCTGGATCGTCACACCCACCAGTATAGGTGTACACGAAAGGCGCTGCTCGGAGTTTGAGCAAATCCAATTTTAAGGGATCAAACAAAATTAAGGGCAATCCCAACCACATCATTTCCCACCCAACCGTGGAATAGCACGTAGCACCAAAATCGGAGGCGGAAAGCATGGGAAAGAGATCCCCTTGTCGTTCAAGCAAATGATGGGGAATTTTGGCTTTCTCGAAAGCACGCCGATAAAGTCCGTCATCGGTCTCGCGTGGGTGAGGTTTTACCACACAACAAAACCCATTATCTGCACAAAACCTTGCAAGAAGCGGTGCTGTTGCATTCCTTACTTCGTCGAACATGCCTTGGGCTTGCGAGGCAAAGAGCAAAACAGGTTTTTTGTGGGTTTCTTTAAAACGCAGAACCTTTTCTTCTGGTAGAATAGGTTTTTCTAACCCCGTCTGCATTCTCCCCACTGTCAAGGTTCTTTCGGGTGGATAATGGCTTTCGGCAATTAAATAATCCCGAACATCATCCCCCCAACAGCAAAAATAATCGGGAATCGCCTGTGGCATATCGTAGCGAGAAAACCGATAGTCGGCATTATGACGGTCTATACTGCCATGTTGATACCCAACCGTTAGGATACCAAGCGGCTTTGCGGCCTCTACCACACATCGTCCAATCGAGTTATTCTCGCTTGAACCTACCAAAACCTTGGGCTTTTGCTGCAAAAAGAAATGGTGTAATGCTTTTTTGCACAAATCAAGTATGGGTATAGAAGCGGCAGTCCGAGAAATGGCCTTGGCCAATTGCGCCTGCCAAAAATCATTGTAACGCGGGAAAACGAGGTTAAACGTAAGGGGCATGCTAAATCGCTTTTTCACTTTTCGGAAATCACGGAGCGCATAAACCAGATTTTGTGGATGTTTTTTTAGAAAGTCCATTAGAATGGCGTCTAAAGTGGCATTTGGGCAATCAAAAGACCCCATACGAAGCGCTTGTGGCGTTTTCTCTAAGCCTTTAGGCGGAATGGGGAGTAGTTCCAAACGCCTTGCATTTGACCCTAACGCCCGAAAAAGAGGATCAAAGACCCGATCAGTATTGGTCCCATCCGTATTTTGCTGGTTGTAAAAGATGTTCGAGAAAATCCAAACGCCGCCTTTCGGCAACGATTTTAATGCCTTTGAAGCCCGGACGAGGTGGAGGAAATACCCAAAATCTAAAGAAACTTGTTTTGCACGCTTTAGTACGGCTTCGTTGCTGGCGAATATGGCCGCTTTTGGTGTAAGGGCAGACCATAGCGGAATTTCCGAAGATCGGGTATAAATTGCCGTTATGTCGTCAAGGGCTAACGAGTCGGGCAAGCGATCTATCTGTTGCGCAATACGGAAGAGTTGGTAAAAAATGCGGGCACGCACATGGAGCCAATAGGAACTACCGTCTAACCCGAAAAAATCGTGAACAGCCAGCCCATTGATGTGCAAATGCGCGGTCTCCTCTAACCAATTGAGCAACATGTCCCGAAAAAAAGTCTGTTCCGGAGTGTTACGCAAGTCTATGATGTGGCTCACCTGTGGGCATTTCTCGTGTTCATCTGGGGCCAGATCTCTATCGCTAATGATCATTTGAGGGTTACCGTCAATTCGGATTCAGGGTTGGGACGAAGGCTTTATTGGGTGGAATGATACGCTTGTTTAAGTTGTTCCCCAAATTTGGCGGTGTAGATGCTTCCGGAATTTTAACAAACAGGCATCTAAGGCTTGCCCTGCACAACGAACAATGGTGTTTTCCGGCAAAGAAACGAGGGATTGCAACAGCCTCACATGAACTTCGATTAATGGTAATATTGATGATATAAACCCGTTCAAAAGTGTGGTGTATAAAGAGATGTATTACGAAAATATTATCTTATCTTTAAGAAATAAATTCCATTTTAGGAAAGGATTTCAACAATACAGCATTTTGGGAGGATGTGTTTATGAAAAACAGCCGACTTCTTTGGACGTTGAGGAGATTCGTCATTGTCCTTGTTGTTTTTAACCTTCACGTCTTGGTACTTGCCCAAGAAACACGTATCCATCTCACGAGTCAGATAAGTGAATCGTTTGTACCAACAGAATCTGAAGTAACTTTCGAGGTGACATGCTGGAGCCTTTCCGTACGCCCAGACCATGTGCAAGAAGCCTTCGAGGCCGGACAATTGCAGGTTAATCCGACGCATTTTCGGGTAATTTCCGCCAAGAAATACCTCGCATGGACGCTTGAACAATGGATGCCCGTCAGTCGGATGAAGTGGGTCTTTGTGTTAGCACCCTTAAAAAGAGGCCCCCTCAAAGCGCCTTTGTTCTCTTTTTCGGTAAATGGCACACAATTTACCACAGGGCATCAAAAAGTACATGCGTTTTTAGACCTTCCAGAGCGACAACATGCCACCCAAAAAGTTTTGCCAATCTGGGTACATCATCGGAAACATGGCGAACCCATCCGGATCGGCTCTGCATTCTTAATTCGTGAAAATGCCGTTGTCACCAGTTTCCATACCTTGGTTCAAGTTGGCGAAGTAGAAATCCGACTGCCCAATGGGAAAATGATTAAAACCCGCAAAGCATGGGCCATGGACGCCAAACGAGATATTGCTGTTTTGGCCGTAAACCCAACAGAGATCAAAAAAGCGGGACTTGAGCCATTGGCACTTTCACCCCTTACGGATAACGGAAGCGAGGTGGAGCGTGTGGTCTTTACAGCCGGATGGCCTCGTAGCAAGCAGGTTCCGAGTGTGGGCGCTTGGTCTGCGAAAACGACAAATGTTCAAAAGGAAAAACGCTGGATTAGCACGAATGCCGTCCGTCCGGGGGATAGCGGTGGGCCATTGTTAGACGAAGGGGGGCGGGTTCTGGGTGTTGTTTCATTGGGAGACCAAGATCGGTACGGTCAAACACACAAACAATCCATGACCATTTCTACCGACCCAAGGCCCGTTCTTGAAAAGATCCAATGGACAGAGGGCGCAAAACGATTTTCCCATTTCCTGAACCAATCAAAGTCAGAAGATACACCCTACCAAAAACTCTTAGAGGCCTCCGATATGTTGTCTTTGTCAACAGAAAAAACGGGCTTGGTGCATCAAGGAACCATTGCACACTACATTCGTCAGATGGACGACCTCGCCGAAGAAGTGAGTTCTGATGCCAGTGCGCAATTCTTGAGTGGTGCTATTTACCAACTGATCGGCCTGAGGGAGAAAGCAGTCTCCGCCTATAAATCGGCCTTAGATCGCGACGAAACACAATTTATGGCCGCTTTTGCACTTGGTACATTGGCGCTACAACAAGCCCGATACTCCGATGCCCTTGGATATCTATACAAGGTGCGGCAAGAATCACCGTATGAACGCTATGCCCTGTACGGAATCGCCCAGTCTCATATCATGCGCCGAGAACTGGCAGCGGCGGGCTTGGCTTTAGATGCGCTTTTGAACCTCGATCCGAACGATCCCTCGGTCATTTTTTGGAAAGGAATTTGGTACACCTTGCAAAAAGACAAGCTCTCGGCACGCTTGATGTTGGCAAAACTTAAAAGTTTGAACACCGAATGGGCGGATGCCTTACAGCGTTCGGTAGAAATTCCCGGATTTATTGCACCAATTCCTATTAAACTTAGCCCGTTAAAGGTTGTACATTAGTTATAAATTATTACAACATCCCTTTACCTAAAACAAAGCGATATGGAAGAAACGGGTTTAATGTTTGAAGTATCACCAGAGTTTCGCTGTGGATACGTGGCCATCGTGGGCCGTCCGAATGCCGGAAAAAGCACGCTGATGAATGCCTTGCTGGGGCAAAAACTTTCGATCGTGACCGCCAAGGCACAAACCACCCGCCATAAGGTTCTGGGGATTTTGACCAATGAGCAAGCACAGGTCATCTTTTTAGATACACCCGGTATCATCAAGCCCAATTATAAACTGCAAGAACGCATGATGTACTCGGTTCAAGGTGCGGTGATGGATGCAGATTTGGTGGTTTTTTTGGTGGATGCACAACAAGAAGAGGTGCGGCCAGAAGTATTGGCGTTTCTGAAAGACCGTCCTGCAATTTTGGCTATTAACAAGATGGACTTGGTGGCACAAGAAAAGGCACTCCCGCTCGTAAGCCGGTGCTTGGCTGCTCGGAACTTCGAGGCAGTGGTTCCCATTTCGGCACTCAAGGGCAAACAGTTGGATACATTGCTGGAAGAAATCATCAGCCGTTTACCGTTTGGGGTTCCGTTCTATCCACCAGATCAAATTAGTGAACACCCAGAGCGGTTTTTTATTTCGGAAATCATCCGCGAGAAAATCTTCCAACGCTTCCATCAAGAAGTACCCTATGCCACACAAGTTAATATTGTAGCCTACGAAGAACGGGAAGGCCGAGCCGATTTAATTGATGCGGAAATTGTGGTAGAACGCGAAACACAAAAAGGAATTCTGATTGGTAAAAAGGGCAGTGCCTTGAAGGAAGTGGGCAGCGAGGCACGGAAAGATATTGAGGAAATGGTCGGAAAAAAGGTATTTCTCCAACTTCATGTGAAAGTGCGTGATGATTGGCGAAGCAAAGAACATTTTCTAAATACCTACGGTTATCGTTCTAACTAATACCAATTAGGGAAAATTACGGTTTATAGGGTACTCGTTTTCAACCTTTCAACACCGAAAGGGGGTCAAAGCGTTGACGGATAAAGCATGTGCTTAATTCCTAATTGGTATAACCCTTTAATTTGGATCTTGCCATGAAAAAGATGCTCCATATTGTTGTATTTCTTTTGGCGATTGCCCCTCTCACTCTTGCACAACCTTATAAAGATGCCAAAAGCCTGCTCACCGCCGTTACAAAAAAAACAGGCTGGGATAAATGGCAAAACCTAAAAAGTGTGCAGGTGAGTAGCCGCGTGGACTATTTGGATAAAACACGCACCGAAGTGTGGCAGTTGCCAAACCAGTATTATAGCAAAAGCAACGTCACGACCAATGGCAGATCGGTGGTGGTGACAGAAGCCCAAACACCACAAAAAAGTTGGCGATACGAAGCCGATACCAAACGAACCCTGACCTCTACCGGAATAAAAAGCAAGGTCTTTCCGGTACACGAATTGACCTTGTTGCACGATCCCACTGCAAAGTTAGAAAAGGACGAGACCCTTAGAGGGAAGGTCTATTATGTCGTCAGCCAGTCCACCCGCGATAAAAAATTCCGTCATAAGTTTTACTTTGAAAAATCAAGCCTGCTATTGGTTGCCGTGGATTGGAATTACTTTGATAACAGCCCCGATCCGCAATGGTACGAAGATTATCGGGTGGTGAATGGATTCTGGTTCCCATTCAAAGAGGTGATTACAACCCGCATGACCAAAACGGTGAACGAGGTCTTGTTTAATGTAAATACCACAGGACTGTTTACTGCACCCAAATAATATTGAGGCCATCTCTATCTTATAGTATAATTGTGTTGTTCTAGAATGGAAGGGCGGCTGTTAGAAAAATCCGCCTAATAGTTCAGCCACTCGGCTTCGACTTGGCCCAACCACCGAACTTCGGCTACGCTCAGCCAGCGCTATTCTTGTCATTTATAGATGTCACCCCTACGGGGCTGTTGTACACATGGAAACGGATTTCTATTAAGATGCCGCCCCTTCGGGGCTTTGCCGTTCATTCAAAAGTAGAATAAGGTCTTGAAAAACCAGCATTTACGTAACTCCGTGAGTTCCGCCATGATGCTCGCGTGGCAGGGCGGCCCTTAGAAAAATCCGCCGAAGCAAGAATCAGCCGATGAATGAGGGCGAACTGCTTTGCAGGGGAGGATGTATAGAGACGCCCGATCGTTCGTCTCTACAATTCGTCCCATCGGGCATCCGCAGCATAGGCGAAAAAATTTTTCTTCAGGCCGGCGGGACTGGATTCGGCTTAGATCAGCCGGATTGCTTCTTTTGGCCGTACAAAAGAAGGCCGCCGGCAGGTTAAGTTAACGGCTGGCTCAATACCAATTAGGAAACAACCAATTTTCATTTCGGTGATACGTCCAAATCCTTTCATTCTAAGACAGAGCAACACCTGAACAGACGAAGCAACTTAAACCTTCCAACAGCAAAAGGATGGGGAAGCGTTGATGATACAGCATGCACTTAATGCCTAACTGGTATTAATTCCTAATTGAAAACCTATCTGTCTTGCATGATCCTTTTCTATATCTGGTTCCGTTTATGGGACTGGACATAAACCGTGCACATTCGCACTAGAATGATCGGTCTAAAGACAATTTCATGCAACTCACCCATTCTGCCATAAGTCGGCTCCGATCGCAACACGAATCTATTCCATTCATTTTGAATGGGATGCAAGAGCCACTTCTTCGTTATCGTCCGAATCCAGAAAAATGGAGCATATTGGAGCATGTGGCGCATTTGGCACGGTATCAAGAGCTGATGCCAGAGCGGATTCGTCGGCTACTTCTGGAAGAGAAACCAGCATTTGATCGGTATTGCGCGGAAGAAGACCCTGAATTTTCAAAATGGCACGCTTTGGAGTGGTGGGTGCTTTGGTCTGGTTTGGTGGCCGGACGGCAAGAATTGACCAAACTGCTCACGGATATGCGCCCTTCGGATTTAGATCGAACCGCCATTCATCCCCACTATGGAGCCATGCCAATCCCGTTTTGGGTTGAGTATTTCCTCATCCACGAAGCCCATCACCTCTATACCATCCTGCAATTGGTCGGCATTATCCGGAAGGAGCAAGAGGAGCCTGTTTAGCGCATCAATAGGTAGTTAATTTTTAGAATGACTCCTTGTGACGGAAATGCCGAAAAGGTGCGGTGAAGAAGGTCTTCGGTGGAGCTTTGATATGGAGACGGCGTTTGGCCGGGAAAGGACGTCTCGAAGAGATCGTCGCCTCTTGCGTGCGACCAAACCACATATAAAGTGGAGCCGGGGCGGTATTCCCAACGAAAAACAGTATTGCTTTGGAAGTTGCTGTACCGGAAGTCGTGGCGCTTGGGATAAGTTCCGGGGAATGCCACAAGATGATCTTTGTCTTGAATCAATTTCAGGTTGTTGTATTGCCCTTTTGTTACATAGACTTGCGCATACAGTTGGAGCGATATTTCTGGGGTAAACGTGAAATTCGAGCGCAAAGACAATTCCTCGGTGATGCTGCCCCTCTCTCCAAAAATGGCATTATAATAAAGATCAGGTGCGCCCTCCATCGGCTTTCGGTTGCCGAAAATGGGCATCAGTTGTGCATTGGACATGGGTGTAAAAACGGTTGGTGGGAAGTCTTTTTCGTCTCCTCCATAGTCATTGGTCTGGATTCCCCAAGTGGTTTCGTTGATTTTTTTAAAGGTTTGGTTGGTAATCCACGACAAAACGTTTTTTGTTCGCATATAGGTAAATTCTGCTTCTAAAGCCCAATTCGAGGAAACCGTCCACGAAAACTCAAGATTTCCTCGATAGCTTCTCCCACCACCTTCTTGAATCCCTAACCTGAAATTAGGTTCAATGAGATAATGTTTACGCGCATCGGAGGCTCCGTTTAGGCTAAAGTTGTACATCGAAGGTAGTTTTACTGCTTCTTCGAGGTCACGCGTTTCCCGAATGTTGTAGCCACCAATTTCATCTACATTCGAACTGATAGAGATGCGTCGGTAGGATTTTAATTGGAAATTACTGTTCATAAACCATCCAAAGCCGAGCCAAACGGGTTGGGAATGAGACCAACGGTTCCAAAAAAAGGTATTCACTTGCCCACGTTGAACAGGGCCGAAGGGCTTGTTGTTGTGAAGAAAACGCCTAAAATTGCCAAACCATTCGATGAAATCGCGGTCTCTTAAGCGCCCCACGTCAGATGGATTTGCGAGCGGCGAATAAACTTCCAAGCCCGTTCCAAACTGGGTAACCCCTTGTATTTTAAAGACCCGCATAGCGCCAATATAGCCTGTTTCCTTTGTTCCATCTATCGGGACTTGGACATGGGTAAAGGTTCCATGACCATTAATTTGATACGTATTTGTTTTATTCCGTATATCCCAATCAAGGCCACCCACCACACTGTTTCGGAGATTATCGGTTTGATTGTAAAGCGTAATGCCGCTACCTACTTTAGAATATGTGCCTATTTCCTTTTTGATCCTTGTGGCACTATAGACCTGATTTGGAGAGAAGTTTTCTCCGGTAATAGCGCCTAATGTGCCAAAAGAAAGCCCTTGCGCTGTCCGTCCGGTGATTTTTGCGGCGGAAATAATGGGTGCTAATTCACCAATCCGGCGCGTGTAGAGCATCCCGCCTTCTTGTCCACCGAAGATGAAGTCAAAGATTTGAGCACCTTCGGTAAAAAAAGGACGTTTTTCTTGCAGCACCGTCTCAAAAGCGGTTAGGTTCAGTTCTGCGGGATCGGCATCTACTTGTCCATAATCTGGGTTAATGGTTAGGTCTAAGATGGTGTTTGAGGTAATCCCAACCTTGACGTCAGTGCCAAGTTTTGAAGATGGGGTTTTGTAAACATACCCCTCCTCTTTATAATGGTTGAATTGGCCTGATGTATAAGGGGTGATTTGAATATTGCGCTTTGGTTTAATGTTTTCGATACCCACCAAATGCCCATAATTGGCAATAATGGAGCGTTCTGTCCGCGGAATATATACCCACGAATGAACTTCGCCGAGTCTCCCGATCGTGCGCCTAAAGTTGATGCCCCACGTTTGTTTGGCTTGGTTAGAGAAACGTAACATGGAGTAGGGAATCCGCATTTCTACTACCCAGCCTTTCTCGGTAATGCGGGTGGCAGAGTCCCAAACCGCATCCCAAGAACTATCCATATCGCCCCGATTACCACCGCCGCCCCCCGTGCCTTCTGCAAAAACCCCATCTCTTTGGACGTTTGCAGGATTTACCGAGAAAATAAATGCTGTTTTACGGTCAAAGGCCGAGTCTAAAGCAAAAGAAAACTGGTCGGTGGTTAATTGCTCATCCCTTCGGCCAAGGGGGTTAAATATTTTGCTTGGTTCGTTGTCGTATAAAACTGCATTCACGTATATCGCCGACTCACTATAAAGTATTTTGACCTCACTCTTAAAAGAAGGCGGGGCGTTCTCCACCGGTTCCACTTGTGTAAAGTTGGTCGCAGGAAGAACTGTCTCCCATGCAGCTTCATCAGCCAGCCCATCAATTCGGATTACTTCTTTCGTAAATTGAGTTTGTAAAACCTTTTTAGGAGAGGATGTCTGTGCGATTGCGTTCTGAATAAAACATATTACACATACGATAACCAAAATGGTGTGCGTAAAACCTTTGGGTACTGGCATAAGGGGACAACTTAATTATTAATTTCCCCTAAGTTAAACAAAATGAAAGATAAAATGACAATAAATAAATCTTCTCAACTTCCGATTCAAGATACATACAGAACCATTAAACATCCGGTAACCCATGAAATTCCGAAGATAAAAGGCTCAAGATTTATTGCAGAGGCTTTGCCAATACGGGATATTTCCGATATCCAACCACCCTTAGCCGAAATCAAAAAGCGAGAATACAATGCCACCCATTGGTGCTGGGCGTATAAAATGGGCGTGGCACCCGTGACTACCCGTGCAAATGATGATGGTGAACCAAGTGGAAGTGCGGGTATTCCTATTCTTCGTCAGATTGAGCGTTATGGATTTACAGATGTTTTTGTGGTAGTAACACGGTATTTTGGCGGAACCAAATTGGGGACGGGCGGGCTGGTGCGGGCTTATGGCGAGGCCGCAGATGCAGTCTTACAAATGTGTGAGCCTAAAGAAGTCGTTCTCCGTAAGGAAGTCCGGTTGGCATTTGCCTATCCTGATACCTCATCGGCCATGCACTGTATTCAACAATTCGATGCCCCGATCATTCAAACCCATTATTCCGAGATAACGGAGATAACTGTAGCCGTGCGTAATTCACAAGTAGAAGCGTTGAAAGCCAATTTTGTTGAGGCATTGCATGGAAAAGGGGAGGTTGTCGAACCATAATAATCGTGTGTTACGGCTTCGCCGAGCAACTTAGGGCACGTAATGATATTGCCTCAAAGAAGTTATATCCTTGCTATTTTGAAGCGGGCGAAGTGGATTGAATCCGAGAAAATGGGCTTGAGGTGTCAGTTTATCAAAAATATTTCGATGCTTTCTATCATTATTCGACTTTTGTATAAACTATGGCATAAGTTTTGAATCTTATTTATTAGCTACCAAGGAAAATGCTCCCATGATTTTAAAATACACCCTTAACGGCCTGCCTCACGAGGTCAAGATAAACCAAAAAGCCGTAACCTTGGGCAGGTCTGCACAATGCGATATTCCGCTCGATGATCCGGGTTGTTTGCTCAGCCGGAAACATGCCCGCATTTATGTTGAAAATGGGATTTGGAAAATCATGGATTTGGGAAGTCATAACGGAACATGGTTAGAAGGGCAAAGGCTGGTTTCAAATATTGCATATCCTTTAAAACCACAAGCAGGTATCGTATTGGGACGAATTTTGGTGGAGCCAATCTTTTCTTCGCCTCCCATAGCCGATTCTCCAGCGATCTCCCAACTTAGTCGCGCCTCTGGGGATTCCCTCGGCGTCCTTAAAACTGAAAAAGTCTTTACACCAAGCACTTTTTTACCCTTGCCCGAATTACCCGAAGAAAAGCAAGACCAATTTACATCCGACCAGCACGGATTACGCTTAAGGGAAATGCTTCAGATCATCATGGATCATGCAGAAACCCTTAGCGAGGATGACCGCTTGGCCTATTTGATTGAAGTTTTTACCGAAGCTACGCAAGATATCCGAGGTACAGAAATTGGACGATTTATGAGGGCTGTACTGCGTAGGTGATCCAGAAGCCTTATCCCAACAACATGGTATTAAGATCGCCTCTATCTTATAGTATAATGTGTTGTTCAATAATGGCAGGGCGGCTCTTAGAAAAATCCGCCGGATAGCTCGACCACCGCGCTTTGGCTTGGTTAACCCCAAACGCCCGTTAAAGCATTGAAATGGTTATAGGTTAATGGCTGCTGACTCGACGATGAGATACAATTAATTGTGAATTAAATTAGAAGAGGTCTTTAGTGTAGTCAAAACGATTGACTTTAGTGTGTGTGTGTGTGTGTATTTTTCGATCAATTCATTATCTTATTAACCAAAACTCACTACCATAATGAAAAAGCTTACCTTAAATGAAATCGCCGCTATGGGCTATGACATTAACGAGAACGAACGCATCATGATTGCAGGCGGAACCCGTCCAAAACTTTTCCAATGGTTCAAAAATACTGTATGGCCTGCCATCCGAGATGGCATAATCTGGGAATCAGCGACTGGAGCGGCAGAAGTTATTATTGAGGGCGATAGAATTCCAGGTACTCCTGTACTTAATTGTGGCGGCTGGGGATGTACTGTTATTTATCCATAGAAGTTTATAGAATACAACCTCTTAATCAGCCAGAAAAGTGCCGTATATCCCTATGTGGCACTTTTCTGGTTAAAATATAAACTGAAGTTCTATAATGATTTATAAATCCCTTAACTATTTCAGGCAAAGACTTGCTGACCAGTATTTCTATCCATTTTTCATTTTAGGTAGCATCCCTTTTGTATTGTTGCTACTATTTGGTATAAGGCTTATTCTTTTCAATATTGCAGCATTAATTGGTTTAGAGCCGCATTTTTACAGTCTATTTGATATATGGAACTTAACATATGAATATTATCAAAATTTAGCTTACTTACCCAACAGATGGATTAGTCTTGTTGTTATCGCACCTCTTTGGGAAACCTACGTTTTTTTTCACCTACCTTTCCGTTTCGTCCTGCCTTATTTTGAGAAGAAGTATTGGATAAAATCTTTCGTTCATCTGAATGCGATCATTTTTGGTTTGATACATTTATTCAAAGGCAGTTTTCTTAATCCATATATTTATGGCTTAATCTGGAGTTATGTTTGGTATTTTAATAAAGACTATCCTTATATCGCTTGGATAATCGTAGTAGCACATGCTTTTGGAAATGTGATTCACATTTTACTGGCCAATCTCATCTAATTCACCCACGTTGTCTCGCTTGCATTTGCAACGACTCCTTGTTATTTGTGGCACAATATACTTCTGTTCAATCCATGTATCGTTTTCTGGAATCGGGCGAACTTTATCTTTGCACTTTTTTCGACATATTAAGATCGCCTCTATCTTATAGCATAATGTGTTGTTCAATAATGGCAGGGCGGCTCTTAGAAAAATCCGCCGGATAGCTCGACCACCGCGCTTTGGCTTGGTTAACCCTAAACGCCCGTTAAAGCATTGAAATGGTTATAGGTAAATGGCTGACTCGATAGTACAGGCCCAAGAAGCCTCATTTCATTAGGCAATGTGCAAATTGTTTTGCTCAGATGCCTTTAAGTTCCCGTAGTTCTTATTACGCCATTTTATACAGTGCTTCTACCACCGGAACAATGTGTTTGGCTTGTTGCATAATGTAAAAATGCACATTATAACCGTTTGAGAGCAATTCCTCCGCTTGTTTTATCGCCCATTTCATACCGACCTCCGGCACCCTTTCTTTAGGAGCCTTTTCTATCTCTTGCACCAATTCTTCCGGCAGTTCTAAATAAAAACTTTTGGGCAACGATTTTAAATGGTTTTTGGTGGTCAAAACTTTTAGACCCGGAATAATGGGAACCGTAATACCAGCGGCTCGACAGGCCTCCACAAACGTAAAGAAGTTCCGATTGTCAAAAAACATTTGCGTTACAATATAAGCCGCGCCAGCTTCCACTTTTTGCTTTAAATAATGTATATCCCGCTGCATATTAGGCGACTCAAAATGCTTTTCCGGATAGCCCGCCACACCAATGCAAAAATCGGTTCGGGCGGCGTCCAACATCTCTTCTAAATACTCACCACGATTCATCGCCGTAATCTGATGCACCAAATCCGAGGCAAATTCATTTCGGGAACGGTTTGTAGCAATAGGTTTTGAAAAGCCATGTTGATCCCCGCGCAAGGCCAGAACATTTTGAATCCCAAGATAATTCAGCTCGATCAGTGCATCTTCCGTTTCCTCGCGTGTAAAGCCCTCGCAGAGCAAATGAGGTACCGTTTCGATACCAAACTTCCCCTTAATCGCAGCACACATGCCCAACGTTCCGGGTCTTTTTCGCTTCACCGTCCGCTTTACAACCCCATTCGCCAATTCCTCGTACTGAACTTCGGCTGCATGACTGGTTACATCAATAAAAGGCGGGTTGAATTTTTGCAATGGTTCGATTAGTTCAAATATCTGTTGGATAGTTCCACCACGTTTCGGTGGAATAATTTCATATGAGACCAAGGGGTTTTTGGCACGTTCAATGATGTCAATTACTTTCATATTCCCACTTTTTTTGTGATCAAGATAAACCTATAGCGACATGACAGCCATTTTTTTCTCTACCCAGCAAGAAGCACAATTTTTTCTCAAAGTATATCATGCTGGCCGATTCGATGGCCTCGAAGAGGGGCAATTCGATCAGGACAACACGATAGCGGTTGCAATTACTGGTGTCGGAAAGATCAAGGCCACACTAAGATCGGAACAATTCATTAAAAGCATCAAACCCTCTAAAGTTCTTCATATTGGAACCGCTTCTAAGTACAATGCCCAACTCAACGACGGGGAGTTTGTAGCCTGTACGCAGGTTTTTGAGGGCGATAGAATTGAATTCACCATGCCGATCTATCCCCGACTTACCATCGAAACACCTTTCAAAAACCTTCGAGAAGGCATATTAGTGACCCAAGAACATGTTTCCAAAGACCCTAAGGATCGGGTGTATTGGCAGAAAATTGCTGACTTAAGTGATATGGAAGCCTATGCAATGGTGTTTGTCGCTGCCTCGAATGGCGTACCTTGTTCTGTCGTTAAAGCCGCCATTGGCGAGTCCAAAAACGTTCCCATTAAAACAACGCTACAAAAAAGCTATCAACAAATCAGTAACTTTTTAATAGATGCCATTGCTCAGAAGCTCATATAACACTTTCCGTAAAAGGCAGACTTGTCAAGAACAACCTTAAGTAATTGTTTTTTAAGCAATTAAAGACTGGAGATTTACGAACGCTATTCTATTTCTGGTATCTATAAAAGAATACAGCACGTCACGTTGGTCTTGGAAACTTGCGGAAGAAAAGTTGCACGTTCCTAAAGTGGGTTCACGCAATTATTAAGCGACGATCCCTTAGGAGGTTTGTCTGTCAGTTACGTCTTTCAAACAATTCATTTTCCCACTCACACGGGAAGCCATCCGATCGCACGCCGTCATACGCATAAAATACGGGAGGATTTTCCCGCCGCAACCGTTGTTGATCCTCGTAAATTTCCTGCACACCAACTGGAACCATCACCCCCTTCTTAGTTGCCTCTTTTCGTTGCCATGCTGGGTCATATTGGATAGGCATTATTTTTTCAGGAAAATAAAGACGTAAAATGGTCGTGAGGAACCACGCCAGTAAAATAAAAAATACAGGCGCAAACATTAAAATAAATAAAAAGACAAAGGTGGCCATTTTTCTTAAAATAAAAGCGGTGATACAGTTTAACACCATATCACCGAAGAATCAAGAGCCTTTGACAATCAAAGTGAAATTATTGTGCTGCGGTAGTATCCGCCACAGGAGCAGCACCCAGCCTTTGATAATCAGCAGGAGTAAGCGGGACTTTTTTTGCACCCTCTAAAATTTCTTTTTCACGTGCTTTAAGCGCTTTCCAATGCTCCGCCTCTTCCATCTGTGTGGTGCCAAAACGATCCCCAAAAGCTTTCCGCGTGGTGGTATCCATCAAAGTGAAAACAAGAAAGATCGCAACAAAGAGAACCATTCCAATGGCAATAACACCGTTTATGGGCTTATCATATTTAATGCCCATAAAATACATCACCACTAAACTGGCCTTACCCGTTGCCAATAAAATGGCCAATGGAATGCCTAAGAAGCCCAATGAAGGTACCGCATGTAGGAACAAAGACGTCCCTACGGTTATCAAAGTGAGTACCACAAGGGCAATAAAAGTATTTCTTAAAACGCTTTGCGGAATAATAAAGTGTCCGCCGCCTTCGTGGTTATGTCCGTGTGCCATACTCAGGTTGTGTATATTTTTTGAGGTTAAGTACTTTTAGGCTTTCTTGCACTTACGATGTTAGGTACAACAATGGGAACAAGAATATCCAAATAATGTCCACCAAGTGCCAGTAAAGGCCAGAAACTTCGACATAATTATAGTAGTCGGAAGACCAACGGCCTTCTTTTCCTTTCCAAGCTACCCACAACAAGAGGAACATACCAATCAATACGTGCAAACCGTGGATACCTGTTGCTACAAAGTATAGCTTCATGAAGATGGAAGCGTATGCGACATTCGCCAAGTGTTCATAGTGATGGCCGTGCGGCTCCCAAAGCCAGAAGAAAATGCCACCATCGTACTTCTCTTTATACTCTATAGTCTTAATGAGCATAAACACAGCACCCAAGGCAACAGTCGTGAACAAATAGTTCACCATTTTATCCACTTGGTTGTTTTGAATACTGTTAATGGCCATCACCATCGTGTAGGATGACGTCAAAAGGACACAGGTATTGACAAATCCATAAACGATATTCAGCGTAGAAAAAGTGATATGGAACGATTCGGGATACCAATTCCTAAAAACGGCATACGCCACAAATATCCCACTAAACAAGAGCACTTCGGTGACCAAAAAGAGCCATATACCCATCTTGGCGGAGTCGAACTGCTGATCTGCACTCACAAAATGGTGTTGCAGATATTCCGGATGATCATGATCGTGGTCTTGATGACCCGTCTCAATTGCGGTTGCTATGGTGCTCATAAAACTTGGTTATCGGAAAAACTTACAAAATGATAAAAAACACATTTAGGCTTTTGTGGGTGTAACAATCGGTGTTCTGGATGCACCGTCCCCCATACCATCCCCTAAGAGGTCATCGTATGCAGCATCATAATCATATGGATTACGTGTAACAAGCGGGACGCGCTTAAAGTTGTGAGCATCCGGCGGAGATGTCGTTAGCCATTCTAAGGTTGTGCCGCCCCATGGATCAGCACCCACTTGTTCGCCCTTAAAGAGAGAATGGATGAAGCAGATAAATGCAATCAGCAAACCAAGACCTAAGATCCATGAACCATAGGTAGAAAAGGCATGAAGGTGTGCATATTCTGGTACATAATCGTAATAACGACGTGGCATTCCTTGGCTACCCATGATGAATTGGGTAAAGAAGGTAACGTTGAAGCCAATAAAGATCAAACCCGCTGCCCACTTCGCTAAGGACTCGTTATACATTTTACCTGTCATTTTGGGCCACCAATAGTGCAATCCACCCAAGAATGCGATTACCGTACCTCCCATCATGACATAATGGAAGTGTGCAACAACATAATACGTATCGTGTAAATGGACATCCACATTCAGTGAACCAAGCATGATCCCCGTTAGTCCTCCAATCGTGAACAAGAACAGGAACATCTGCGCATAGATCATCGGTGCTCTCAGCGAAATAGAGCCTTTATACATCGTTCCCACCCAGCTAATAACTTTAATCCCTGTTGGAACCCCTACCAAGTAGGTAATTGCAGAGAAAATGATGGCGGCAACTTCGGATTGACCGGCAACAAACATGTGGTGGCCCCATACCAAAAAGCTCACCAATGCAATGGCCATAGAAGAAAGCGCAATGGCTTTATAGCCGAATATTTTTTGGCGAGAGAAGGTTGCCATCAATTCGGAAATCACACCCATTGCAGGCAAAATCATGATATAAACCGCCGGATGTGAATAGAACCAGAAAAAGTGTTGGTACAAAACTGGATCTCCACCTAATTTGGGATCAAAGATACCAATTCCGATCAACTTTTCCATCATAAGGAGCAACATGGTAATCCCAATAACGGGGGTGGCCAAAACCTGAATAATGGCTGTGGCATAAATCCCCCACAAGAAAAGGGGTAATCGGGTCCATGTCATACCCGGTGCACGCATTTTATGGATGGTGACCACAAAATTAAGCCCGGTCAGGATAGAAGAAAACCCAGCGACAAAAACCGCAAGCGTCATCCATACGACGGTTGTGGTTGTGGTAGAATAAGGTGCATAAAACGTCCAACCTGTATCTACGGCTCCCGACAACATGCCGATAATCCCTAATATCCCTCCAGCCCAGTAAATATAAAAACTGGCAAGGTTTAATCGTGGGAACGCAACGTCCTTGGCACCAATCATAATTGGTAACAAAAAATTACCTAAAGAAGCAGGAATCGAAGGAATAATAAAGAGGAAGACCATTACAATACCGTGCGCACTAAAGACACGGTTATACATGGCTGCATCCATAATGGTTTTGCCGGGGGTTAATAGTTCTAAACGAACAAAGACGGCAAGTAAACCACCAATAGCAAAGAAGAGTGCCACCGAAATGAGATACATAATCCCAATCCGCTTGTGGTCAACAGTGGTTAACCAACTCTTGATTCCCTTTTCGGCATTGAGGTAGTGGTGTTCGATAGCGGGCATCGTTTGGCCCGGCTCAATCATAGTAACGCTCATGTTTCTCTTGTTTACAATAAAAGGGATTACTTCAAGGTTTTCATGTACTCGATGAGGGCTTTTATCTCGCCATCTTTAATGAGGCCCGTAAAATTGGTCATCGCATTTGGGAAGCCATTGGACACTTTTGCGCCTGGGTTCAGGATAGACTCCCGAATGTAATTTTCGTCCGCAAGAACCGATCCACCCGGCGAAACACTCCGGTTACTTCCCCAAAGCCCTTTCCACGACGGTCCGATTCCGGGGGTCCCATCGGCAGAGTGACAAGATTGGCACTTGCTTTCAAATACTTTTTTGCCACCTTCGGCGGATTCATCAACCTTTGTCAGCTCCTCTAACCAAGTGGTAAAGTCTGCATCTGCCATTACTTGCACATTACGGTTCATTCCAGAGTGCGCATTGCCGCAATATTCCGTACAATGCAAAATATGTCTCCGCTCCAAGCTGGAAACCGTCAGGGTAGAGTCATTTGGCCGATTGTACTTCAAGGTTGCTTTCGGTGCATTAAACCAAACATAAGTGAACCGATTTGGAATGACATCCTGTTTAACGCGGAAATCTGGAATATAAAAACTATGTAAAACATCGTTACTGGTCATCACCATGCGTACTGGTTGATTCGCAGGAACAACCAAGCTATCGGAAATTCCGCCATTGGGATAAGTGAATGTCCACCCCCACTGAAACGCTGTGGCCTGAATTTCATAGACGTTTTTGGGCGTTACCCGATGGCTCATATAGTCTCTTGCCCCTAAAACAAAGACCACCATGACCAAAAGTGTCGGGAAAATCACCCAGAACATTTCGAACGCGAGGCTATCTTCCACCTTCTCTGTCCGGTCTCCGTCCGACTTCCGTTGAAATTTATAGATGAAATAGCCCATTGCAGCAACTACACCAATAAAGAACAAGTAGTTCCAATAATTGATAAAGTTGAACACCCAATCGGTCCCTTCAGCCAGTGTTGAGGACGCACGTGGCGTCCAACCTTGTATATGTTCACCTTGTGGGGCAACCATGACGTAGATCATATAGATGATCGCCAGAATCCCAGCAGCTAGGACTCCTATCATTGTGCGATTATTGTTGTGTTTCGGCGTCATTCGACTATTCAGGTTAAATCAATTATTTTTCAGATTTTATCAGCTTAAACAAAATCCTCTGGATTCAAAGATTTTGTTTTAGATTCACTTTTCCAATACCATACCAAGCTAACCGCAACGAGGGTCAACACAAGCCCCATCCCAATTTGCATAAGGCGATACGCATTTAGCACATATGATTTTTCGGTAGGGTCATAATGGTAACACCATAAAAAAACTTTATCAATGGTTGTCCCCACCTTCCCTTCAGAAGCTTCCAACAAACCATTTCGTAGGTCTTTGGGACTATACCGAATGCCATATAAATAGCGACTAATTTTCCCTTTCCCACTTAGCAGCATGATAGCAGCCGAATGGGAAAACTGTTTAGATTTTTCGTCCCATTTATACTTAAAACCAACAGCATTGGCAACTTTTCGGATTTCGGCTTCGTCTCCGGTCAAAAAATGCCACCCTTTTTCAGCACCTGTTTTATTTAGCTTAGCCAAATAATTTTTCTTTTGGCGTTTGGCCAATTCAGGAGTTTCGGTAGGTTGGATACTGATGGAAACAATTTCATATTCCTGACCGGGCACCCAAGGCATGTTTTTAGCACCTGTTACAATTCCGTCTAATACATAGTGACACAAAAGTGAGCAGGTATGGTATGCAAAATTTAAAAGAACAGGTTTTTCACCCTTAAAATAGGATGACAATTTTACCGTCTTGCCCTCTTCGTCTCGAAAGCTCGCATCAAGCGGGATAAACGTTCCCAGATGCTCATCAATTCCTGTCGCTTGTTGAATTTCGGGCGCACTGTTTTGGATTTTGTCTCCAAAGGTACGCTCGCTGTTCAACATTTGCGCCCACACTCCTTGTAAACCGCCTATTATGACGAAACAGCATACAAAAAGGTGTTTCATAAAGTGTTGCCGTTTTGGAATCAGTTGTTAGCTGAGGTTGGCGCAGGTTTTGGTGTGGTGACACTGGGGCGGTTCTTCGCTTCCCGCACAATAAGTTCTGCGGCCCGCTCTACGGGTATTTGATACTTGCCATTCGCGGCATCAACCACAGCATATTGCTTCAACTTTTGCGACACTTTTTCGGTTTGCTTCGCCTGCTCGGCATAGGTATAGCCCGTAGAAAGTTTCTCATTTGTTGCTGTGTGTTCAAAATTGATATATTGATAGACCACAACCATGATCACAGCTACAGCAACAACAATTACAACAACGATACGGCCAAGCCAACCAGTACTAATACCTTCTTCCTGAACCTCGTTGTACTCTTCAAGCCCTTCGTACTCAGGTTCAACGACCTGTAGATATCTTGGATATGTTTCTGACATTTTAGTTCTGTTTTACCAAGGTTTCAAAGTGTTTCACCCTTAGAAGCTTTGGTGGAAATGGAGAGATTTTTGGAAGTAAATATCGTTATACGGAACCAAACTGTGTTGGCGAATTTTGTAGAAGAAAAATCCTACAAATAAGAAGATGAAGCCAAGCCAGCAGGTCAGATCAAGGATACTGTAATGTGGTCCGGTTTTGTACAATGCGGGCATTGCATTCCAATATACGTCCACAAAATGAACAACCAAAAACCAAACCGCCATCACCCCCAGCGCCTCTTTCTGACGTTTAATCTTACGCCCAATGAGCAGTATAAAAGGCAAGACAAAATGTCCAAACAACAAGAACCAACTCCAGCCCAACCAGCCAGTTTCGTAGCGAATCTTGTAAAAGATCGTTTCTTCCGGCAAGTTTGCGTACCAATATAACAATGCTTGGCTCACAGCGATATAGGCCCAGAACACCGTAAAGGCAAACATTAATTTACCCATATCATGGAAGTGTTCATCTGAAATCACCTCTGCCAACTTGCCATTACGAACGAAGTACAAAGAGACCAGCAAAAGTACCGCATGAGAAGTTACCCAGCCTCCGATAAAGAAGTGGACACCAAAAATGGTCGAGAACCAATGCGGCTGCATAGACATCAAGAAGTCAAAAGAGGCAAAAGCAACGCACAATGCCGCAACCGGAATACCCCACGCCGACGTAAGCCGACGAAGTTGGAAGTACTCTAAGCGATTTTCTAAAACCTCACCCGTTCCGGCAATATGCATCTTAAGACCTAACCGAGTCAGTGGTCCAATGTTAAGATTGCTCGGATCCGGATTTTCATCTTCCTGTGTAGAGAGTTTGTGTAAGCGAAACGCCAACCAGCTCCAAATAAAAAAGAAGATGAAGTAGCGAATAGTAAAAAAAGTAGGGTTTAGATACCCAGACTTCCCTTGAAGAATCAGGTCTTTCGCAACCACGTCTTTATGCGCCCACTCGAACAAAGGGTGGTGATCCGACGTAAACAGCAAGATAACCATGGGCAAGCCCATGATTGCCAAAACAGGGAACGACCAAGCAATGGTCTCGTGGAATCTCCGGATTACAATGTGCCAATGCGCTTTGGCAATGGTCATAATCATCACGAGAAACAAAGCCCCGATGTTGATGCCCAGTGTAAATAGGAACCCGACGTGATAAGAGGCCCAAAAGCCTTGCGTATCACCCGCAATAATCCCATAGATACCGCTCACCAAAAGGAGGCCAATACCTGCTATCATGGGCAGTTGCCAAGTTTTGTTCTCGGTCGTAAACTGATATTTCGTACTCATAGTTGGCAGTCTTTAAGGCAAACGGTTTATTTACTTACGAATTTTAGCTTTTTCTGCTGTAGGAACATCCGACTCGTTGGCGTATTGGCTACGTTGTAGCACACGCATCCAAGCTACAATGGCCCAACGGTCTTTATGGTCTGGAATCTGAGCCGCATAACCCGGCATATTGTTGATCCCTTTCACCACGACATCATACAGATATCCATCTTTTTCCTGCCGTAACCGATCTTGATGGATCGAGGCTGGAAGCGTATAACCATTGGAACGCTGGCCATAAATTGCAACAACGCCCTTTCCGTCTCCCACCTCCGAGTGGCAAGGAGCACAATAGACATGAAAGCGTTCTTGGCCTCGTTTCAAGAGGGTTTCATCTATTTGGACGGGGTTAAATTGGGTATAGGCGCCAGAGGCATCTTTTCCAGTTTTAAGTACCCGATCTGCATCACTTGCAAGGTATTTGCCGCGTGCTACGGTATTTTCAACCGGTGTACGCATGGAGCGGCCATCTTTAAAAAGAGGATTATCCGATTGTGCTCTATATTTCTCCTGAAAATCCATATTGAGGTTCAGGTGAATCGGGGGTTGGTCTGTGGTAGTGCCTCTGCAACCTGCGAGCACCAACATGATCAGCCCCAAACCAATGGCGAAGAGATTCTTCATTATGTTGTTATACTGATACGGGTTTCTGGAAAAAAGACCGAATTTACTTGCTTACACGAACATTATTCGTACTCAGGCACGGCTTCAACCTGTACCGCCCCAATACTTTTCAAGAACGATTCCGTCTTGTGTTCGTCATATTTATCATCACTAGATTCGATGTAAATAAAGAATTTATCATCGGTCACACGTGCAAATTCGGAAACATTAAAAAGTGGGTGGTACGGCTTAGGCAAACTATTGAGGGCAAGCATGGTACCTATGTTGGTAAATACGGAGAACAATACCGTACACTCGAACATCACCGGAATAACGGGCCAAACAGAAAAGAGTGGCTTGTTGCTGATGCTTACGGGATAGTCATAAGAGTTCATCCACCACATCATGAGTACGGCAAGCCCAAGCCCTGTTAGCCCACCGAAAAATACGATGAAGCCGAGTGGCGAAGGCCGGAGTCCCATGGCTTTATCGAGTCCGTGAATTGGGAATGGGGTATAGCAATCCCACTTTTTAAACCCAGCCTCCCGTACTTGTAAGGCTGCATCAGAAAGCGTTTTTGGATTCGCAAACTCGGCAACCATTCCGGTAAAACGAATTGGTGTTGCGGTTTTGACTGCTTCTGCCATAAAATTATTAGCTATCGGTTAATTCGGGTTTTAAGGTAGGATTATGAACGGCTGGGCGCTACTTGTGGAGCCGCTTCATGAGCATGATGTCCATCACCGGCATGGTCTTCGTAAAAGTGTGGATCAGCCTGTGGCAAGACCATCTTCACCTCTGCAACAGCAATCACAGGTAAGTGACGCATGAAGATGAAGAACAAGAAGAAGAACAGACCAAAGCTACCAATGAAGGTAAGAATATCTATGATCGTTGGCGTGTAATAATCCCACGAAGAAGGTAAAAAGTCGCGGTGTAATGAGGTAACCGTAATAACGAAACGCTCGAACCACATCCCAATATTAACAAATATGGACAGGATGAAGGTTGCCGTCATGCTGGTACGCAGTTTCTTGAACCAGAACAACTGTGGGGTTACAACGTTGCAGGTAAACATAGTCCAATAAGCCCACCAATATTGACCAAAGGCACGGTTTACGAAGGCATATATTTCGTATTGAACACCGGAGTACCATGCAATGAAAAACTCCATCATATATGCAAAACCTACCATCGAACCAGTTACCAAGATAATGATGTTCATTTTCTCGATGTGGCGCACGGTTATGATGTTCTCTAAGCTATATAATTTGCGCAACGGAACAAGCAGGGTTGCAACCATCGCAAAGCCGGAGAAAATAGCACCGGCAACAAAGTATGGCGGGAAGATGGTGGTGTGCCAACCGGGTAATTGGGATACGGCAAAGTCGAAGGATACCACCGAGTGTACCGAGAGAACCAATGGCGTAGAAAGTGCGGCAAAAATGGTATATGCTTTTTCGTAGTGAAGCCAATTTTTCATGCTTCCCGTCCAACCTAAGGAAAGGAAACCCATCACCTTTTGACGAAGGCTACCTAATTTTGCGCGATCTCGCAAAGTTGCAATATCGGGAATAAGACCGGTGTACCAAAAAATGAGCGACGTCGTGAAGTATGTACCTACCGCAAAGACGTCCCAAAGAAGGGGGCTACGGAAGTTGGGCCACATCCCCATTTGCCCAGGAATTGGGAAGAGGTAATATGCCATCCATTGCCGACCAATGTGGAAGGCAGGGAAGATCAACGCACAAATAACGGCAAAGATCGTCATCGCCTCGGCTGAGCGGTTGATGGCTGTTCGCCACTCTTGCCGGAACAAGAAAAGTACCGCAGAGATCAGGGTTCCAGCATGACCAATACCGACCCAGAATACGAAGTTAACAATATCCCAAGCCCAGCCAACCGGGTTGTTGTTCCCCCAAACACCAATCCCATTCCAGAAGAGGTATAAGAAGCATGTTACCAGCATAAGGGTCAGCATGGCGGCTATTGAGAATCCAGCCCACCAATATGGCTTGGCTTTCCGTTCGTTATGAACCGATACCCATTCCGTAATGTCATGGAAAGAAGGGCTTCCATCAACCAAGGGTGGATCGTAGGACGTATGTGTTGCAAGATTGCTCATGCGCTTTTAATATTCTGAGTTTACGGTTGGAGGCTTGCTAAAATTTCAGGCGTGTTCGGCATGATCGTCGTGATGATGCGCACCGTCTCGGTATTCAGGACTTTTCAGTGCGGTATTAGGATTGGTAATCCGAGCGAAGTAAGAGATACGAGGACGATTGGCAAGATCAGCCAAGACTTCGTAATTCCGATCATTTTTCTTCATTTTATATACAGCACTGTTTTTATCCCGCAAATTCCCGAACGTAATCGCTTGGGAAGGACATGCTTGTTGACATGCCGTGACCACATCGCCTTCTTTCAAGGTTCTTTGTTCGCGCCGTGCATCTATCCCCGCTTCACGAATCCGTTGTACGCAGAAGGTACACTTTTCCATGACCCCACGGAAACGAACCGTTACATTGGGGTTATTCGTCATCTGGACGGTGGCCGGAAGGTCTTTTGTCCAGTTTAAGAAATTATAGCGACGGACTTTATACGGACAGTTATTTGCACAATAACGGGTTCCCACACAACGGTTGTAGGTCATTTCATTGATACCGTCTGGCGAGTGAGACGTGGCATTTATCGGGCAAACTTGTTCACAAGGGGCATTTTCGCAATGTTGGCAAAGCATTGGTTGGATCACCATACCGGGTTCTTCTTGGTCTCCATAGAAATAGCGATCAAGACGCATCCAGTACATATCCCGACCCATCGAAACTTGTTCTTTGCCCACAACCGGAATATTGTTTTCACTTTGGCAAGCCGTAATACATGCCGAGCAGCCGGTACAAGCATTCAGGTCTATGACCATTCCCCACTGATATTGGTACCAAGGACTGGAGGTGACGTGTTCTTGAATATCGGCACGGTCATCTTCCCATAAAGACGGGTATTCGCTCCAGTTTACTTCCTTTCCATCTACTTTATGCTCATAATCTTTTGCAAAGCGAGGTTTTTTCTTAAACGCCTCAATGGATTGCATCCGAACAATTCGACGATTTTGTTGGTGTTGTACCGCACCTTGAGACTCCCAATCCTCTGGTAATGCACCGTGGTCTTGTGTGGTCACAATTTGGTAGGTCTCACCCGTTTTGTTGACCTCGGCATGAAGCCCCACCTGCATGGCTTTGGACGTTCTCAACTTCTCGACTGAAACACCAATCCCATTTGAAATAGGGCCGTTTTGGTAAACACCTACTTCTTTCGAGAAAAAGTCATGCGACCATGTTTCATTATCACTCTTAATTTGGCGGCCATAACCCAAAGAGACCGTGATGGAATTATCTGCCGTTCCCGGTACAATCCAAACGGGTGTACTTATACTCCGATCATTTACCTTGAGGTTGATGGTATCTACATGATGATTTCCCGCTTTGTTCACCACGGTTAAGCCTAAGCGGCTGGCGGTCGCCGGACTCATGATTGCGGCATTGTCCCAAACAATCTTTGTGACATGCTCTGGTAACTCTTGCATCCAAGCATTATTGGAGAAGGCCCCATCATAAATGGCCAAATGTGGTTTAAACACGACTTCAACCGTATTTTTATCAACCGTATTGATGGTGTTTATGGCGTCTGCCGGAATATTGGCCGATGCAGCTACGGCAGGCAAAAAGCCACTACCTTCTATAAAGCCGTCATTAAGCGATTTTTCCCAGTTAATACCACTATTAGCTTGTTTAATGAGGTCAAAACCACTTTTTTGCGTACCTGTTACAAGCCAATTCACCACTTCGAGGTCTGACTTACTGTCCCATAATGGTGCAATCAATGGTTGAATGATGGTACGAACTCCGGTGTAGGAAAGACCATCCCCCCAAGCCTCTAAATAATAGGACAAAGGCAAATGCCATGTTGCCGCTTGGCCCGTCTCGTCCATCAAATGGCCAGCATGAACGGAAACGGGAACTTTCTTAAGCGCATTTGCAAAGTCCATATCAGACGGCGCATTATAAACTGGATTCACCCCAAGCATAAGGAGTACATCCACTTGGCCGGCTTTCATGGCAGCCGTTAGTGCGCCCATTTGTGAAACTTGTGGAACCAATGTGCCACCCGATGGATGGTCGTAAACGGTAACGGTTGTACCGATTGCGCCCAAGGTACTGTTGATGGCGGCGGCCAAGGCATGCACAATAGGCGGCTGGTTCATTCCCGCAACAACAACAACTTTACCCGTATTCCGACGAAGGTCTGCTGCAATTTCTTTTACCCATTGGTGATCCGCAAAAGGAGCGGCTTTCGGTGCAGCAGCCGTTACTCCAGTGGCAGCGGCCAAGGCAGCAGCAAAAGCGGGTATTTCGGAAGAACGGAGTTTTAGGCGGTTATCTGCCATCCCCCCCGTTGTTGTAAAAGCACTCTCAACAACATAGAGGCGGCTCATTTCGTCATTCTTAGACATTACTCGGCGCCCAGCTGCAAATTCACGGGCATTATGCACCATGTTTTTATCGGTAGCAGCCAAAAAGTCGGCATCTAAACTAACAATGACTTTGGCTTGCGAGAATTGATAAACAGGTCTTAAAGCCCGGCCAAACGCCATTTGGTATCCTAAAGCCTCTACATCATCGCCAGCGGCATCATAGGTAAAGGTATTCCAGCCTTGAGTTCGTGCTGTTGCCAAAAGACCCGCCAACGTCGGAGAAGCAATACTTGGCGTTAGTACCGCCACACGCTTTCCGGTCAATCCCGCGACAACTTCTTGTTGAAACGTATTCCAATTAGAGGACGCTCCTTTGAACTTAGGGAGCCGCATTCTATCCGGATCAAACATATTCAGGATAGAGGCTTGCTCAAAGGGACTTGTCGCCCCTACGCCTTTGTTTTGAGGATGCTCTGCATTACCCTCAATTTTTGTAGGTCGCCCCTCATGACTTTCAACCAAAACCGGACGGACATGATCTCCGAAGGGCATCGCCGTGGCGTACATAAGCGGGCGTCCCGGAATGATTTCTTCTGGCTGACGGGTATAAGGCACCACCTTTTCAAAGGGCTTTCGACAAGCGGCCAAGCCCATCATAGCAGCCGAGGCTCCCATGAGTTGAAGGAACCGACGACGTGAGCCGGGAACTATATCGGCTGTATCCAATGCACCAGATTTGAACTCGTTTTTTACGAACTCGTTGTATTGCGGGGAGCTTTCCAAGTGCTCCATACTCCGCCAAAAAGTTCTTTTCGGCTTTTCCACAGACAAATCGGGATTGGATACGTCGTCTTTTGCAGACGAATCCAGAATATCTAATTCAAGAAACATGATGTATTTGGGCGATGTTCAAAAGACTGAACGATATTTCCAAGAATGACCAAGATTTATAAGGTAAGACTTAAATGTGTGTTATTAATATTAATAATGACACGCAGAACAATTTGTTGGCGGCGCAATGCCTTTTTCTTTAATCACTTGTAGGTTTCTGCTTTCTTGCTCGGCAGGACGGTTTTTGTCATAACCCATTTTGGTGATCAAATCCGCTGGGCGCAAGAACTTTTCAGGGGTTGCATGACATTCCAAGCACCAGCTCATCGAAAGCGGTTGCACTTGGCTCACCACTTCCATTTCATCTACACGGCCATGGCATGTTTCGCAACCGACTGCCAACCCTCCCTTTGACCCCGCATTTACGTGAACGGAGTGATCAAAGTGAGCGTACTCGGGTAGCATGTGTACTTTTACCCATTCAACTGGCTTTCCTGAAGCCCAACTTTCGCGAACGGGTAACAATTTAACCGACTCCGGCTTGATTTGGTGATGGCAATTCATACACGTTTGGGTTGCCGGTAAATTGGCTATTGCACCCGTTTCCACATTGCTATGGCAATAGCGGCAATCCATGCCCAATTCACCCGCATGTAGCTGATGGCTGTAGGGAACTGGCTGCTTGGGCGCATATCCCACATCGGTATATTTTGGAGAAAAATAGTAAGAAATAAACCAAATTGTAAACAGTAGGAAACCAAGTCCACCTACGATGGCAATTAAGGGGAGTCGGTTAGATGCCTTGCTGAAAATTTGTGCCATATACCTTATGGGGGTTAAAGAAAAAAGCAAATTTGTGGAACTTGCCACACCATTTTTACCAGAGCAAAGCCAATGTACAAAGGCGGTTGCAATTAGAGATTGAAAACCTATTGAAATAAAAGTCAGATTTCAATCAAGTTTTAGAATCAATCTAAATTACAAGAAAAAAAGGTGTCTGGTTAGGGGAACATTTTAAGTTATTGTGGCAGGTGAATGCAAGATACGAGCATTTTCCCCTAATCCAAGCATTGCTTCACGACAAAATTAAAAACAAACTTTTTGGGAACCTGTATCGGAACCGCTTTTTTGGTGATTATGGGTAGTATCTTAAGTGCCTAACCTTTTCATTAACAGTAGTTTTTATGCCTTCTTTTAGATCTACGAGTGCCAGTAACTCGATCACGTTCAGACTCCGTCTGGATAACATACCGGGAACCTTGGCCAAGGCCATGTCTGCAATAGGTGAAGCAGGTGGCAATGTTGGTGCGATAGACATTGTGCGTGTGGAACGGAATAAATTGATTCGTGACGTTACCGTGAATACGGGCGGTGATGACCACATTGAAGAGATCAGCAAGGTTTTAAACGAGGTCGAGGGCGTCGAAGTGCTCCATTGGTCCGATCAAACCTTTATTATGCACTTGGGTGGCAAATTGGATATAAGAAGCAAAGTGCCCCTAAAGTCCCGTGATCAATTGTCTATGGCCTATACGCCCGGTGTAGCGCGTGTTTGTATGGCCATTCATCACGCACCAGAGAAAGTCCACAAACTGACCATCAAAGGAAATACCGTTGCGGTGGTCACAGATGGAACTGCCGTTCTGGGATTGGGCGATATTGGCCCAGAAGCAGCAATGCCAGTGATGGAAGGCAAGGCCCAACTTTTCAAAGAGTTTGCGGGGGTAAACGCCTTCCCCATCTGCCTTGCAACAAAAGATGTGGATGAGATTGTAGAAACCGTGAAACGGCTTTCACCAACGTTTGGTGGTATAAACCTTGAGGACATTTCTGCACCTCGTTGTTTTGAGATTGAGCAGCGTTTAAAAGCCGAGTTGGATATTCCGGTCTTTCATGACGATCAACATGGTACGGCTGTTGTTATGGCTGCGGGCATCATTAACGCTCTCAAGGTGGTCAAAAAAAAGCCAGAAAGCCTCAAAGTGGTGATGTTGGGAATTGGTGCTGCGGGAACTGCTTGTACCAATATGTTGCTTGAAATGGGCGTCACCAATATCATCGGTGCAGACCGTAGCGGCGCGATCCACCGCGAACAAACCGGCCTTTCCCCGGAGAAGATGGCGTATGCACAACGTACAAATCCCAACCTTGAATCGGGAAGCATACACGATATTCTTAAAGATGCAGATGTCTTTATCGGGCTTTCAGCGCCAGATCAAATTACGGTTGATGACCTTAAAAAGATGGCTCCAGATCCTATTGTATTTGCAATGGCCAACCCAGACCCCGAAATTAAACCAGAATTGGCTTACCCTCATGTTGCGGTCATGGCAACGGGACGGAGTGACTATCCAAACCAAATTAACAATGTCTTGTGCTTTCCGGGTTTGTTTAAGGGCGTTTTGGAATGCCGAGCAAGTGACATCAACATGGAGATGAAACTCGCTGCCGCACACGCCATAGCCAATTCAATCTCGGAAGAAGAGCTTTACCCCTCCTATATTATTCCAAGTGTGTTCGACAAAAGTGTCGCTCCGAAAGTGGCCGAGGCCGTTAAGAAAGCAGCTTATGCCTCTGGCGTAGCACGGAGAAAAGTATAAGTAGAAGTTGGCTTCTTAGTGTCTGTGCCTCCTCCGAGATACTTGGGGGAGGTTTTTTTATATCGAGCTTGAAGTATGCCGTGCAACCCAAAGTGCTTATAGCACCAACTTGAAAATGCGTAAAGAAAAACAAATTTATAACCCAAAAAAAGCCCATTAATTAGTATTAACAGGCTTTAAAAGATCAAAACAGGATGTATTATTTCAAGAAAACTATTTTTCCAGAAAGGTTTTTATCACCAATCATCATTTTATAGAAATAGGTGCCACTTGCAAAGGAAGTTGCGTGCCAAATGGCTTGATAGATGCC
>Ga0209573_1000198_pt1 | contig 150676 bp, 144 predicted proteins | sample TNRBio252014_DNA_FD_185870 | JGI IMG/M metagenome (GOLD analysis project Ga0209573, IMG submission 185870) | Wastewater treatment Type I Accumulibacter community from EBPR Bioreactor in Madison, WI, USA - TNR Reactor_6/25/2014_ DNA (SPAdes)... | ecosystem: Engineered > Bioreactor > EBPR >...
CCAATACCCATATTAAAAACTTTTTGCATTTCTGAATCTGAAATATTTCCGCAACTTTGAATCTCAGAAAAGATCTTTGGCACACTCCAGGTTCCTAAATCAATTACCGCATCAATACTTGGATTCAAAATTCGAACTACGTTTCCGGGTAAGCCTCCGCCTGTAATGTGTGCACAACCATGCACATCGGCTTCGGAATTGAAAATGTTTTGCATAACAGGAGAATACAGCACGCTTGGCAAAAGTAGTTCTTCTCCCAATGATCTATCGGAGCCTTTCCACGCAGGAGAATCTAGGTCGCGATTTTCCTTCTTGAAAAATGTATCCCGCACGAGTGTATATCCGTTTGCACGAATTCCTGGAGAGTCAATCCCGACTATCACATCGCCTGTTTGTATTCGTTGTGGCAAAATTCTATCTTTTTCGATTACACCTGTAGCCGTTCCAGAAAGATCGAAATGTCCAGGTTCAATTAAGTCTGGATGTTCTGACATTTCGCCGCCAATTAAAGCAACGCCAGCTTCTCGACAGGCACTAGCTATTCCTGCAACGATTTGTTCCATCATGTCTGGATCTACTTTTCCAACAGAAATATAATCCAAGAAAAACAATGGTTTTGCTCCTTGAGCAGCAACGTCATCGATGTTGCTTGCAACTAAATCAATACCGATCGTGTCATACTTCTTCATCTTCGAAGCAATTTCGCTCTTTGTACCAACTCCATCTGTCCCGGAAACTAAAACAGGATTCGTATATTGCGTCGGATCAAATGCAAAACATCCACCGAAACTAGTTTCACCAGAAGAGAGAACATCTTTTGTGTATGTCGACTTTACATGTTCCTGTATTTTTTTAACCGACAAGTCTGCTGCCTCAATATCGACAGCATAAGTTAAAGAACCATCAGAGTCATTCATAGTTAATCTTTCGAAATGAATTCAATATTTTGTGGATCAGAAATATCTATACCTGCAGCTAATAGTTGTTCTGGAAGATCGAGTTCGCCTGCAACTTCCTCATCCAAACTAACTGCATACTGACCTGTTAAGCAGGCGGTACAAAACGAATCAGGAGAAGAATTTGTGGCTCGAATCATTGCATCAGACTCTAAATAAGCAAGTGAATCTGCGCCAATATATTCACAAATTTCACCGACGCTCATGCTCGCAGCCAAAAGCTCAGAACGCGCACCTGTATCTATCCCAAAGAAACAAGGCCAACGATAAGGAGGAGAAGACACTCTAAAATGCACTTCTGCTGCGCCGGCTTCGCGGAGCATCGCGATCAATGTTTTGGTGGTTGTACCTCGAACAATGGAATCATCTATTACAACAAGTTTTTTACCTTCGATGTTCTCACGAATTGGATTTAGTTTCATGCGTACTGCTTGTCCACGTTGTTTTTGTGTTGGAGAAATAAAAGTACGACCAACGTATCGGTTCTTAACAACCCCGTCTCCATAAGGAATGCCAATTTCGCGCGCATAGCCCTGTGCAGCTGGAACACCAGATTCAGGAACTGGCATAACCATATCTGCGTTTGCTGGTGCTTGACGAGCTAGTTCTTCACCCATACGCTGTCGAACAGCATGAACACTTTGGTTGTAAAGGTGAGAATCTGGACGTGCAAAATACACGAATTCAAAAACACACATTTTTGGATTCGCTTGTGCGAAACGTTTTGAATGAACTCCATTGGCATCAATGACAACCATCTCACCAGGTTCGATGTCTCGAACAAAATGGGCACCCATAATATCTAATGCAGATGTTTCACTCGCTAGTGCCCAACCAGAATCGAGTTTTCCAAGAACCAAAGGATGGAAGCCAAGAGGATCACGAACACCAATAACATGAGCTTCATCTGAAAACACCATAGAAAATGCGCCTTCGAGCTGAGGCAAAACTTTCATTATTGCAGTTTCTAAGTGACGTTCATCGCTTTGGATTTCTTCAGAACTAGAAGGCAAATAATGCGTTATCAACTCAGCCACTAAATCAGAATCTGAAGTTGAGTCAATACCTGGGCTTTCGCGCATTTCCAAGCCAGGAAGTTTTCCAAGCTGTTCTTCAAGCGCTGCGGTATTGGTTAAGTTTCCATTATGGGCAATAGCGAAACCTGTATCTCCGACACTTCTATATAGAGGTTGAGCATTTTGCCAGTGTGAGGTTCCTGTAGTTGAATAACGAACATGTCCTATTGCTACATGGCCATCTAACGGTGCGAGATTTCTTTCGTCAAAAACAGTTGCCACTAATCCCATGTCTTTTACAACTGTGATGTATTCGCCATCAGAAACAGCAATTCCAGCAGATTCTTGACCTCGATGCTGGAGTGCAAATAAACCTAAATATGCGAGGTTAGACGTCTTTTCACCTGGAGCATAGAGTCCAACTATTCCGCACATTGCTACTAATTCTAGTTCGTGAGCTCTACATACGTCATCCTGGGCTATCTCGGATAGGTTTTTGATCTTCGTTATGAGTCAAACGACCTATAACCAGGTGAAATAATGTTTAAAGTCCCTAAACACCTTGATGATTAGTACCGATATATTGAAATGAGTTTCTATAGGCAGCTTTTTACTCGTTCGTCAAGAATGATTATTGCTCTAGCTGTTATTTCTTCTTCGTTTTTATATGCCGGCGTGTCACAAGCGGCTGAGCCTTTACCAGTAATTGATCCGCCACAGTCGTTAGCGCAACCAGGCGGATCCGGAACAGAATATAGTCCATACCGAATTACAACATGTGAAGAGCTTCGCCAGTATGGAATTATTTCATTTAAAACATCTCAAACAAATGCAATATTACTCAACGATCTTAACTGTCCGGAATCTTCCACATGGGGAAATGGTGTTGGATTCCCGGGAATTAGCAGGATAAACCAATCTGGATTCTTTGATGGACGTGGCCACACAATTTCTCAACTCCACATCTACTACGACTACGAAACCGACGGACAAGTTTCCTGGGGAAACGGCATAGGGTTTGTTCGAAATAATCTCGGAACAATTCGAAATCTAACATTAGATGGAGGTTCGTTAACCGCTACTTTTCCCGACGATGAAAACAACTGGGCTTCGGTTGGATCAATAGTGGGGTACAATGACTTCGGTAAAATCTACGACGTTCATACCTCAATGACAATAGCTACTAACGGAAATTTTGTTGGTGGGCTCGTAGGTGCAATGAATAATCAGGCTTCTAATTCAATAACACAATCATCTTCTACCGGATCCATCACTTCGACATCAGTTAGGGCATTTGGCTCTGAACCTCAATACCCTGACGTAAACCAAAGGATTGGCGGACTCATTGGTTATATTGTCCAATACTCTCAAGGTGGGCCTCCATTACGTGACTCAACGATTTCAAGTAATTGGACTAGTAGCGACATTTCTGCGACTGACACTTATACGCAATGCGGAGGATTCATTGGTTACGCAATCTCAGAAAGCACGAAATACGAGAACAATTTCGCTTCGGGAACTATTTCATGTACTGGTACAGGTTCAACAATAGGAGGATTTTTAGGTTATGAATCTTCGACTACCGGTTTAATCTTTAAAAACTCTTTTACGACTTCAAATATTCTGGCGACTGCTGGAACTGCAGATCCTTTTGGTTTTACCTCAACTTCCAATGGATTTTGTGCTTCCCGATATGCTCTATCTTCCGAAGGTTCGTCTCAGTGTTCCGCACGCATTGACCCAAATGTAAATCCAACTTATTTTGAAAACAACTCGGTAAACGCTCCCCTAGATCTATTTGATTTCTCAACAATCTGGGACACACAAGTTGGATTACCTTCACTGCAAAATGCGCCGATCGCTTCAGAAGCTCCACAAAATTTTGAATCGCAACGAAGCGTAGATGGGACTTCGGCAACTTTAAGTTGGGACGCACCAATTGATGATGGAGGAAGTGCAGTTACAACCTATTATGTGCGGAGCATCCGAGTGGCCCAAGACGGTGTAACTTATACGGCAACAACCGCAACAGTTGCTGGGACCAACCACACTTTTGATGATCTTGGCGAAGACTACGAATACTTGTTCACCGTCGCCGCAATTAACAATGTCGGCATAGGAGTTCCGGCTTATACGGACCCCATAAATAATCGCGGTATACACCTCTACTACGACAACGGAACTTCACTTATTCAGTCAGGTGGCACGCTGAACCTCGATCAAAATGAACGAACATATTATGCAGTCATCTTCCCTAGCGAATATTATGTTGAGACGAGTTTAGATACGGTAAAATTTGGATTCGATTTTGAAAATCAAGCTATTGAATCTATTGAACAGGAAGAATCTGTCGATTCAAGAATTGAAGATATTCTGAATATCGATTATGGATCTGGATACACGCCCACTCTTGTGAGCGGCGCTTTTGATGAATCTACCAATACGTGGACAGGTCAACTCTATGGGCCAGATTTTGTTATTCTAAAGATTGTCACTGTGCCTGTAGACAATACAGAGACGATAGAAACGTCATGCGCCTATATTGATGATGCATCATTATTTGGAGAACATGCAATTACAACGGTAGAAAGCAATTCGTCATGCCTAGATTTGAACAAGCCAATTGTCTTATCTGCAGATAGCTCCTTCTCATCTGATGTGCCAATTACTGCTGGAATGACGGTAACTTTCATGGCACAAGTAGTAAACAGCCAAAATTACAACATTGATCTTGACATCGACAGCAATTCAATCGCATTTACAATGATGATTATTGTTCCACCTGAACTGAGTTACGTTTCCATAGATGACAGATTCACTTTGCAAATGACCTACGAAGATCTTTCCGTTCTTCCACCTCCGTTTAGCACGTATTTCACAACGAACTATCCGGGCTATAAAATATATGTCGTTGGAAGCAACACTGGGCAAACATTTGATATTCAATTACAAAATCTAATTGAGATTCCTATCACTTTCACGGCGAATGCTGATCTGGTAAGCGGTGAAACAAGTGTTCATTACTCCTTGAGCTCATACTTTTCGGAAAATGGAGGGTCTGGACAAACAGCATTTTTCACGGCCATGAGTACAGATCCATTTGTTTCTCTTAATGAGATTGACGACCCTCTTTTCGTATCAGATACATATGAGTATTCTGTACCTACAGATACGACCACAACAACTACAACTCCTCCGACACCGACTTCTCCAACTGTTCCTACCACTCCGCCATCATCGACATCGGTCACAACAACGCTTGGTACAAAGCCTCCGCCACCCACTTCTCCAACTGTTCCTACAACTGCACCACTTCAATCGCCTGGCGCTTCTGATTCGCAATCCACTCAAAGCGCCCTCGTAAAAAAAGCACTTAGCAAAGCGAGCCCTACCAACAGTTCAGTAAAAGATGTCGCAGTCGGAAAAATTAATCCTCGAAACTCGATACTTACGTCACCGATCTTTATAGGTTTGTTCATACTGCTCATACTTGTGATTATTGCTGTGGTCATTTACGAGATCCGCTCAAAACGGAATAAACTAAAGTCACTTGTAAAGGTCCCAGTAAAAGCCGACTGGATTCGTAAATAGACTAATTAACTATATTTCCAAATCGTCACATTGTGACAAAACTCCGAGTTAGCGCTATTGTTATAGCTCATGCAATTGCCAAGTGACGCTCCGACAATCAATAGAGAAAGAGGCTATTGCGTATGGCTCTCCGGTCGGCGTGGGTCTGGCAAACACACACTTGCTCGGCTCGTTACGGCAGAGTTGATCAGGCGCAAAATTGAATGTGAGCTTCTAGAACGTGAATCTATTGCTCGCTCGCTAGATTTGGGGCCCAGAGCAATGGGAGATGGTTCTACCGACACTCGCCGTTTAGGTTGGGTTTCGGCGCTGTTGGCTCGCCATGGAATAACTTCTATTGTTGTTGCCGACACAAATTGGACAGATGCAGCAGAAGAAACTCGTGGAACCGTACAGAATTTCGTTGAGGTTTTTGTTGATACTCCGTTAGATATTTGCATCGAAAGAGTTGGTTCAGATGCTGCTGTTGACTTCATTGAACCGATTGCGCCAGAACTAAGAGTTCTAACTCACGACCGCGAACCAATGAGCTCGGCTGCACAAATCATTTCTTTTCTAGAATCTACAGGAATGTTTACAGCAAGATCTCCACAATTTGCTGGTTAGTAGAACTGCAATAAACAAATGGTTTAATAAAAAGTGAGAACCTTTTTGGTTCGCCGAAATGCCATCACAGCTCCGAGAACGATAATGATACCGGCAAAAACAACAACACTTGTTGACGATGAACCCGTTTCAGGCAACGTCGTAACGCTGACACCTTTAACATCGACTTGTGGCACTGCGTTTGCATTTACATTCAATGTCACAGTTGCTGTCCGCGTTTGACCAAAATCATCAGTGATTGTATATGTGAATGAATCAGCGCCAACAAAATCTTGATTCGGAGTATAGTCGTATGAACCATCGGCATTGACCACGACAGTTCCATTCGCCGGTTGTGTATTGGATGTCACTTGTCGTCCCTCACCAATATCATTTGCTAGTAATCCAGCGTCTGCTGATACGGTCAAGGGCGTATTGATTGTTGTTTGACCAGAATCATCAACGGCGTTTATTGGTGGTATTGGACTTTCTGCGAAAGCACACGAAGCACCATCGTTTCCGTAAGTTATATCTCCTTGGATAGCAAACTGAGCTGTCGGGTTTGAAGTCGCATAATCAAGAATTCTAAAAATCTGACCGTCTGAGTTGCGAGCAAAGAAGAGTTCGCCATCGACCGTTGCAAAGCCGGCTCCATAAACAGTTGCTGCAAGACCGAGTGGAGTTACATTAACATCACCTGTAAGTGGATCGACTGAGTAAAGACTTGTTCCGTTGGTGCCATAAAACATCCCATCTAAATAAACAATGTCGTTTACGGGAAGTGCTTGCGACAGTGTAACAGGGGTGGCACTGTTTGTCGTAACGTCAATTTTATACATTAACGTTCCATTTGATATATAGTGATTTCCCGATAAATCGAAATCTCCAGCAATATAATTCCCAGCAACCATGCCGGAAGGCACTCCTAGAGGAGTTGCAACCGCATCGCCGTCCACTAATTCGATACGAATAATTCCTGTTGATCCTGAACCAAAAGTATCCACGTTTTGCCAACCATAAATATAACTGTCTTCGACGTTGTAACCAATTGCGTTAGTTTGCATCGAACCAGTGCTTCCCAGATTTACGTAGTCACCTGTATCTAAGTCCAACATATGCAATGGCCCATTAATTACTTGATAGAAAGCAGAATCACATTGCAATGGGGCTGCAGATGCAGATTGTACGAATGTCATAAGTCCAATCGTTATGGATGTGATGATTGCGAGCGATAAAATTTTGAGAGGTGCTGTAAGGGTCATAAGAACTAGAGTACGAAAAACTTTAGGTAAAGTACATGAGTTTTTTCTATAGCTATTTCGCAAAGAATCACTTCATGCGTGGTATAACGTCAGTAACTAACGAGTCTCTAATGATAGGTACAAAGTTAAGTTTATGAAAAATATCAGAGAAAATTGGGACTATTGAACAATAGCTTTTTGTAAAGCTTGGGACCAAGTTCGCTTCACGTCTGAAACTGGAATTGAAACAACTTGTTCACCCAAATGTGTAATTGAACAATTATCTCCGCCCACGCGACCAATAACCGTTGCGGTCGTTGTTCCTTTATCCAATGTTTGCATTACCAAAGCTAGCTTTTCTTCTTTTACTGCAATAATAAAACGTGCTGGACCTTCATTAAATAAAGAAAATACAGGATTATGGTCAGGGCGCAAGGAAGCATCGAATCCGATGTCACTCGCGCAACTCATTTCGCTTAGACAAGTAACTAGACCACCGTCTGAAATATCGTGAACTGCAGAAATTTCATGGTTCAACACAACTTCGCGCACAAGTGAACATGTTGCAAGTGAGGTAGTTAGATCTATTACTGGACACATTCCATCTCGTTGATCCAACATCGTTGCGAACTCACTGCCAGCGAGAGTTACAGAAGTTTTAGGCCCAGTTGGAACAACCATCACGATAACATCGTCTTGATTCCAGGCAACACCGGGAATTTCACCTTCAATTGATTCGCGTGTACCAACAACACCAAATACCGGTGTTGGGTCGATGTTTGTTCCGTTGCTTTCGTTGTAAAAACTTACATTTCCTCCAACGACTGGAGTTGAACTTGCAAGACACACATCACTCGCTCCACGGACAACTTCAGAGAAAGTATGCATTACTTCTGGGTGTTCGGGGTTTCCAAAGTTCAAATTATTTACTAGAGCTTTTGGAGTTACGCCAACACAAGCGAGGTTAGATATTGCTTCGAGCGCAATTGCAACGGCACCATGGTATGGATCAAGAGCAGCCCAGCGGCCTTTGCCGTCAACTGTTACACCTACGCCAGCTCTGGCTCCGTGGATTCGAATAAGGCTTGCATCTGCTCCTGGTTTTACAACTGTTTGCAAGAACAGTTGGTGGTCGTATTGTGAATATATCCAAGCTTTGCTCGCAATTGTTGGTTGTGCCAAAACTTTTAAGGTTTCTTCGTTGAAGTTTTGTTGTCCAGAATATTTTTCTTCTAATATCTGGTTTACATTTACCGTTTGGCGCTTATCTAGGCCAGCTTCGCGCACGTTCGGTCGATCGTATTCCGGGCCATCTCCAAGTGCGCCAACTGGAACATCCGCTAAAATTTCGCTCTCGAATCCATTTTCAAAAATTCGAAATCGTTTCGTAAGGTTTACTTTTCCTATTACGGACGCGTCAATCTCCCACTTTTTTGCTAACCCTAAGACAGCATCTAAATTTTGCGGAGTTACGATTGCCAACATTCGTTCTTGGCTTTCACTAATCATAATTTCTGCTGGGCTCATTCCTTGTTCACGCAAATGTACTTTAGCCAAGTCAACGTCGATTCCCATCCCGCCAGCTGCTGCGGTTTCTGATGTTGCACAAGATATTCCTGCTGCGCCCAAATCTTGAACTCCAACGGCTAGACCTGACTCCAATAGCTCTAGGCAGGCTTCGATAAGTTTCTTTTCTGTAAAAGGATCGCCAACTTGGACACTCGGTCGTTTCGTTTCGCTAGTTTCATCAAAACCAGTGGATGCTAAAATGGAAGCTCCTCCGATGCCATCGCGTCCTGTCGCAGAACCCATAAGTACTGCTAGGTTCCCATCGCCACTAGCTTTCGCTAACGTCAACCGCGATTTGGGTAATACACCCAAGGCCATAACGTTTACCAGCGGATTTCCGGTGTAACACTTATCGAAAACTACTTCGCCACCAATTGTTGGCACGCCAACTGCATTTCCGTAACCGCTAATTCCACTGACAACGCCTTCCGTAATATATCTAGTTCGTGCATCGTCGAGGTTTCCAAAACGTAGAGAATCTAAACAAGCAATAGGTCGTGCACCCATAGAGAAAATATCGCGAATAATTCCACCGACGCCGGTTGCAGCACCTTGATATGGTTCGATCGCACTTGGGTGATTGTGAGATTCAATTCGAATAGCAAGTGCCATATCATCACCGATGTCGATTACTCCTGCGCCTTCTCCAGGACCAACTAATACATGTTCTCCTTCTACAGGAAAGTTTTTTAGGTATTGTCTAGAAGATTTATACGAGCAGTGTTCTGACCACATCACAGAAAACATTGCGAGTTCTAGATCGTTTGGAACACGACCTTCAAGAACTTTCGTGATTTCTTCAAGTTCTTCGTCGGTAAGTCCGAGTTGGCGATGTAGAGGAATTTGAGTCTCAGATATACTTGTCATTACCATATAGTGTAAACGAATTTAGCCATATTTTTCGAAGTGTCTTGGATTGTGGGCATCAATGAAATCGCCAAAAAATTACCAGTCTGAAAACGTAAACGACGTAAGAGACGGTCGGTCGGGCATGGGTTCTGGACGGGGCTTCGGAGGAGCTTCACTTGGCACCGCGCTTATTCCCATAATTGGATCGCTAATGCGGACGAAATCCGGACGAATCGTTCTTTTAGTTTTGGTTGTTGTTTTTATTTTTGGTGGTTCCCAGTTCGGGAATATCTTTAGTAGCAGCGGAGGCGGGTTATCTCAGATTGGACAAAATTATGAAGGTTTTAACGCGCCAAACAATGACCAATTGCAAAATGCGAAGGCTCCTACTGATGAAGAGGGTATCTTTGTGAGCTTTGTGCTCGACGATATCAATGGTTATTGGGAAGAAGTTTTCACTACCAACAATGAAAGTTACTCTCCATCCCAACTTAATATTTTTGATGGTGATATTCAGAGCGGATGTGGACTCGCTACTAGCGATGTTGGTCCGTTTTATTGTCCGGCAGATTCGCAGACATATATTGACTTGATCTTTTTTAATCAATTAGAAAGCAGGTTCGGTGCATCTGGAGATTTTGCCCAGGCCTACGTTATTGCACATGAAATTGGCCACCATGTTCAAAACCTGCTCGGGACCAACGCTCAAGTGGAAAGGTTGAAGTCTCAACGCGGTTCAAATTCCAACCAGCTAAGCGTTCGAGTTGAACTCCAAGCTGATTGTCTAGCTGGCGTGTGGGCAAATAGCGCAAACGCTCGAGGATTGTTAGAAGTTGGAGATATCGAAGAAGCAATTAATGCTGCATCAAAAATTGGGGACGACAATATTCAACGGCAAAGCGGCCAAACAGTTGATCAAGAGAGTTTCACCCATGGTTCATCAACTCAAAGAAAGGAATGGTTAACAAAAGGGTTTAGATCTGGCAATGCAGAAACCTGCGATACCTTTGAAAGTGCTATTTAACTACCAAATTCGAAACCAAGATCAGGTGCGCCCAAACTTGTCACAAAAGTAATACCCATCTCTTTTAGTTTTGCAGTAATTTCGCCTCCGCGATCTAAAAGTGCGGCAACAGCAACAATTTCGCATCCCATATCTTGAACGGCTTTAACACTTTCCATTAGCGAGCCCCCAGTAGTAACAGTATCTTCTACTATCAAAACTTTTTGACCAGCTTCTAGTGGACCCGCAATTAAACTTGAAGAATCGCCGTGATCTTTTGCTTCTTTTCTAACAGCAAACGCATTTTTCCCGGTTACCTGAGCAACTGCCATAGCAACTGGGATTGCTCCAACAACAATTCCACCAACAGCATCGAAATCTAAAAGTTTTTCGTCCTTTGCTTTTAAAGCATCAACAATTGCATGGCCAACAAGTTCAATACAATCTCCACGGAAAGTAAGATTACGCCCGACACAATACCATTTGGATTTACGGCCAGATTTGAGCGTAAAATCGCCTTCAGTCACAGCATATTTTCGGAAAGCGTCAACCATTAAATGTTGTGTAGATCGAAGATCAGTGGCTTGAGCGTTTGATTGTGTCATATAAACAATCTAGCGCGACCAGATCTAATCACGCTAGGTCAGTAGAAATATTACAGGCTTTTGAATTTAGATATATATGCTATTTATTTAATGGGTTTATTGAATCTAGACCGCCTTCTAGGTTTCCAATTTCTCCAAGCCCGGTTTCAGCTAAGCCACTGATTTGCTCGCCAACTCCGCCAATCTGTTCGGTAGTACCACCAAGTTGCTCAGTTAAACCACCAAGTTCTGGCAGGTTTTCAGCTATTGAACCTCCTAAAAGTTCCTTTATTTTGTCGAAAATCATATTGTCTCCTTCAGCGCACAAATATTATAAGAATAATTATACATGATTTACGCTTCAGGTATTGAATTTGGATTAAGTGAGCTAATTAAGCAGGTAATGCCATTCGTGAACTCACAACAGCATCCATGAATGAAGCCAACATTTCCGCTCCGTCAGCGTTTCCTAATATAGATTCGCTAGCGCGCTCGGGGTGCGGCATTAATCCGACAACATTTCGCCGTTCATTACAAATTCCGGCAATTGAGTCGCGTGAACCATTCGGATTATTTGCGTAACGCAAAACTATTTGATTATTTATAACTAGATTTTCATAGGTTGAATCATCGCAGGTGTAATTTCCTTCAAAATGATTTATAGGAATTATCAGTTTCGCACCCTTACTTAAACGTGAAGTAATTGGAGATGACGATACAACTTCGAGTTCTGTATCTTTACATATGAATTTCATGCCTTCATTTTTTTGTAAGGCACCCGGTAACATTTTTGCTTCGCAAAGAATTTGGAAACCATTGCATATTCCTAAAACCGGCACACCTTTTCTAGAGAGTTTTTCTATCTCTGCCATAACTGGAGAAAATCGTGCGATAGCACCAGTGCGCAAGTAGTCGCCATGAGCAAACCCGCCCGGTATTATTACTCCATCGACACCTTCTAGGTTTGTTTCAGTGTGATAAATAGTTTTTGCATTTCCGCCAAAAAGCGAAACGGCGTGAGCAACATCTGCTTCACAATTTGTTCCTGGAAAAACTGGAATCGCGATTGTTGATTGAGTCATTTACGCATTCACACTTTGTTGAGCAGGTGCAATATCAATCGAATAAACTTCGATTACTGGATTGGCTAATAAGTGCTGACACATTTCATCAACTTCAGCACGTGCGGTGTCGATGTCATTTGATTCAACATCGAAAGTAATAACTTTACCGATTTGAGCGTTTGAAACTCCGTCAAAACCGAGAGCAGGCAATGCACGCATAACAGCCGCAGCGCTTGGATCCAAAACGCCTGGAAGTGGTGAAACGTGAACAATTACAGAATATGCCGCCATGTAATGAGTTTAGTTTCTAACCAAGTCAATTTTCTCACCGTTAGAAGACACTCATGTTCCCATACCGACACAGTCGGATGATTGAAAGATTTACTCGGAAGACTTTGACGGAAAATATAAATTGTCAGGAACTCGCTAAATAAGCCAAAACTCAGGCAATTGTTAAATTACCCTATTTTTAGTATCATGGGTGTTATGAGCGGATATAGGAAATTTATACCGGGTGATGGCGAGAATGGTATCGAAGATCGCTGGGTTTGGGTAGATACTTCTGGACCAAGAATAGCCCCTGTAGACATGAAGCTCGAAAAAAGAAAAAGGCATGCTTTTGAAGCCAATGTAGGTGAAGCAGCCTTTCTTGTTTATGAAAGACTTGCCCAAGTCGCAAGAGACAACGGTATTTCAATTCCAGAAGACTTGTTAGAAGAAGCAACATATAAATTTATGATGCATGACACTCACAGATATATGTCAGCTGAGCCAAATCCCACGGCTGAAAAGATAGCTGAAACTTTTCTAATGCGATTCGCAATTGAAGCGAAACAAATGAGTGCAGGTGGAAACTATCCAATAATGACTCCGTATGCGGCTCAAGAAATATCCCGCGGAGTAAGTGCAGACGTTCCAATTTTGAGATGGATAAATGAAAATGTATTAAATAAAGCAAACGAAGTCACTGCCGATTCGAAATTTAAAGTCTTTCTAAAACAAGCGTTAGCTGCGATTCCTATCGCTGCTGCAGCACTTACTGCTGCAGCTGTTTTTATCTACGGTAATTACCGAGCCGCTGATATCCCCGCGATAGCAACTCCAGATGACATAGCCGCAGCACAAGGCCCGCTCCAATCTGTAACAACTGGAGTAAGCCCAGATGGAAGATGCAGATTTAATCCTTCAAGAATAGAAATTGAAGACGGCGAGATCCTTTTGGTACAGGCTGAAGGAAGACACGAAATTGAATTCAGAGAAGACATGCCCTTGGTGTTACCCGATGCAACTGAAACATTCCGCGTACAAGGGTCAACAGCATTTAAATTCGAATTTGGTCAAGATTCTGAGACTTCTATTAATACAAGTAGAACTTTGCTTTGCAAAAGCACAAATGCTCCTAGACAAGGTCCCGCACTCGAAATTGTCCGCATAATGGGCAAATAGATATTTACCTCAGCCCTATCGAGCGGATCTAAGCCCAATCGGAGAAACGCAAACCTGTAATTCGCTCATAAGCTTCAACATATCGAGAACGAGTTCCAGTAATTACATCTTCTGGCAAAGTTGGCGGAGGTGGAATGTGGTCCCAGCCTGTTGAATCTAGCCAATCACGCAAATACTGTTTATCAAACGAAGCTGGAGATTTACCAACCTCATATGTACTCGCCTCCCAATATCTTGATGAATCCGGTGTCATAACTTCATCGATCAAAATAATATCGTCGACACTTTTTCCACCAGAAAAACCGAACTCAAATTTCGTGTCGCACAAAATTATTCCTGTATCCCGCGCGCGTTTCGCTCCAAATTCATATAGTTCAATAGATTTAGCTGCAATAAAATCATAAACATCGGCACCCACGAACTCTCGAGCATCTCCTGGAGAAATAGCTTCGTCATGGCCTTCTTCGGCTTTTGAAGTTGGAGAAAAAATAGGTTTGGGTAGTTGTTGCGCCAACTCCATACCTTCGGGATATTTCACGCCATGTACTGAACCAGTTTCTAAATATTCTGCATACCCGTGGCCAAACAAGTATCCGCGAACGATACATTCAAGTCGAATTGGTTCAGATTTTTTAACTAGCATTGCGCGGCCGCGTAACATATCATCTGCTCCACGAGCGGGAAAATCTTCCAATTCAGTAGAGATGCAATGGTTGTCAATAATGTCTTTGGTGTTCTCGAACCAAAAAGTACTTACTCCATTTAATACTGATCCCTTATCTGGAATTACTTCGTCCATAATTACGTCATAAGCACTGATGCGATCACTAGCAACCATAAGCAGTTTGTCTTCACCCGCTTCGTACATATCGCGGACTTTCCCTTTATATAGGTGTTTCAATCCGCAGGCCTTCAACCTCTCTGGATCGGGAGAATTGTTGGTGCTAGAGCTTGCAACAGGAGAAGTCATACTAAATCCTTAATTATTTATTTGATCAAAAACTACTTCTGTATGTCGAACCAACCGAGCTGGGTCAAAACATTGAGCACGTTGTTCGGAATCTAAAGCATTTGTTACGCGCTCATCTTTTTCACATAGTTCTGCCAAAGAAATGCGTTCCGCAAAAGCACGCTGAGCCAATTCTTGAACAATTCTGTATGCTTCGTCCCTAGTTAAACCTGACTCAACCAAGTTCAGCAACACAGTTTGAGAATAGACAACTCCAAAAGATGCTTCTATGTTTTCCGTCATTCGAGCAGCATTTACTTCTAAACCGGAAACAATAAATGTTGCAGACTTAGCCATGTAGTGAATGAGAGTCAAAGAATCGGCGAGAATAATTCTTTCAACTGACGAATGGGAAATATCTCGTTCATGCCATAGAGCTATATCTTCAATACCTGCAATCAAATTTCCTCGTAACACTCGAGCCAGCCCACAAAGCTGTTCGCACTTTACAGGGTTGCGTTTATGAGGCATAGCTGAAGAACCTTTTTGCTTGCCTTTCGCAAAAGGTTCAAAAACTTCAGATACTTCAGTGCGCTGTAAGTGACGAATTTCTAACGCGATCTGTTCAATTGTTGCACCAAAAGTAGCAACAGCATAAAGCATTTGTGCGTGTCGGTCACGAGCCAAAACTTGGGTCGAAGGAACGGGTTCTAAACCTAAAGATTCACAAACTGCACGTTCTACCTCAGGTTCAATATTAGAAAAGGTTCCAACCGCACCGGAAAGTTTTCCTACTTGAATAGCTGTTTTGGCATCTTGAAGACGAACAATGTCGCGACGAACTTGCAACAACCAAAGAGCAACCTTGGTTCCAAAAGTTGTCGGTTCAGCATGGATACCGTGCGTACGTCCAACCATTATTGTTTCTCGGTATTGGTTTGCACATTCCAGCAAAGCAGCATCGAGCATTTTGGCTTGATCCAAAATTAGGTTCATAGCTTTAGAGAGAATTAAAGACTGGGCAGTATCGACAACGTCAGATGAAGTCAATCCGTAGTGAACAAAACGGGAAGCATCGTTACCCATTTCGCTTTGAACAACGTCAACAAACGCAGCAACATCATGATGTGTTATTGCTTCTCGTTCGAGAACTTTTTGCACAAAACTTGTATCGATTGTAGGTTGCGTTTCTTCAACAGTTTTTGCATCTGCTTCACTTATTACGCCCGAACCACTTAGAGCTTTAACAACTGCTACTTCAACATCAAGCCAAGTCTGCATTCGATTAACATCATTAAAAAGTTCGCCCATCTCCGCGGTTGTATAACGTTCAATCATTTTTACTTCCTGCCTAGTTCTCAAACTCAGTGGCTTGATATGCAATATCTTTTCGGTAGTGACTGCCTTCAAGGCTTATGAGTTCGCATGCTTCATAAGCGCGGTCTCGTGCAGTTTTTAGATCAGCAGCAATAGCCGTTACGTTTAAAACACGTCCGCCAGAGCTCACTAATTTTCCATCAACAAGTTTGGTGCCAGCATGAAAAACTTTAACGCCTTCAATGTTATTTGCTTCTTCGATACCACTAATAACATCTCCCAAAACAGGAGACTGAGGGTAACCATTTGCGCTGATAACAACCGTAATCGCGTTGTAATCACTAAGCCCAAGCTGTTCAAATCTACCTTCATGCATAAGAACTTCAGTGAGTTCGCCATCTGCACATGCTTTAAGTGCAACAGCTAAATCGCCAGTGAGTCTCATCATCAAAATCTGACATTCAGGATCACCAAAACGAATATTGTATTCAATCATTTTTGGACCAGTAGGAGTGAGCATCAGACCCGCATATAAGACTCCACGATAAGAAATTCCACGTTCTTGTAACTCTTTCAATGTTGGACTTATGCAAGTATCCATAACTTCACGAATCATTAGATCATCAACAAAAGGAACCGGCGAGTATGCGCCCATGCCTCCAGTGTTCGGACCTCTGTCTTCGTCATAAATACGCTTGTGGTCTTGTGCCACACCAATGCAGGTAGCTTCTTTTCCGTCACAAATAGCAAAAACCGAAATTTCTGGACCTGTTAACCCTTCTTCAATGACACAAGTTTTACCTGCATCACCAAAAGCATCACCAGATAGATATTGTTTTACAGCTTCACGCGCTTCTTCGAGCGATTCCGTTACGGTTACACCTTTACCTCCGGCTAAACCATCAGTTTTAATGATTGAAAGTTCAACACCTGATGTCTTTCTAATATCTTCTAAAAATTGCAATGCACTCTCAAGCTCATCTGGTTGAAAAGTCTTGTGTTGCGCAGTGGGAACTCCAGCTTGAACAAGTAAATCTTTCATCCAAGACTTAGAACCTTCAAGTTGAGCTCCATCTTTACTTGGACCGAAAACGCTAACGCCAATTTCTCTGAGTGCATCTGCAACTCCCGCGACTAATGGCGCTTCAGGACCAACTACTACTAAATCGAATTTGTTTTCAACGGTCTTGCAAACTTGAGCCGGGTCATTTGGATCGATGTCAAAACATTCGAATCCATCTTCAACAATTCCAGGATTGCCAGGAGCGGCTGCAATTTTTTCCACACTGTCATCTTGACTCAATCGCCAACAAAGAGCGTGTTCACGTCCACCGCTACCTAAAACTAAAACATTCATTCTAAAAACAGTTTACTTGGGATGCGAGCTCGTTCGCCTATATCAAAGCTTAAATTAACGCGAGTTAACTTAGTTCACACTTCGTTAGCTGCGAGGCATAACAACAGTGTGATCTCGAGCAGGACCCGTAGATGCGAACGTTACTGGTACCCCAACTATTGCTTCTACCCTGTTGATAAAGGCTTTTGCGTTTGCAGGTAGATCACTGAAGTTAGCCGTGTCTTCGATGTCCTTGTCCCAACCTGTAAGGGTTTCATAAATAGGCTTTACATCGTGAAATGCGCTTTGATGATAAGGGACATGATCAATTCGTTCACCTTCAGGTGTTTCGTATCCGACACAAATCTTTACTTCATCTAATCCGCCTAAAACATCTAATTTACAAAGTGCAATCTCTGTGCATGTATTGAGACGGACTGCATGTTTGAGCATTACACAATCGAGCCAACCTGGTCGTCGACGACGTCCTGTGTTAGTTCCGAATTCTCGACCTCGCTCAACAAGAAAGTTACCAATTTCCATATCTCTCGAAATTGTTTCATCAGAAGTTCCTGGCTCGTAAGAAACATCGCCTTCGTCGAGTGGAAGTTCGGTAGGAAATGGTCCTGCTCCAACTCGAGTTACATATGCTTTCGCTACACCAATAATTCGTGTTAATGCTCGAGGCCCAACGCCCGCTCCCGTGCAAGCTCCACCAGCAATTGGATTGCTTGAAGTCACATATGGATATGTTCCATGATCTAAATCTAAAAATGTTGCTTGGGCACCTTCGAAAAGAACTTCTTTCCCATCATCAAGAGCTTTGTGCACCAAGTGAACAGTGTCATCGAGCATTGGCTCTAGCCTTGGAACTAACGCCAAGTATGTTTGCATCAATTCGTCTACGTCATAACCCGGACGATTATAAACTTTTGCCAATACAAGATTCTTTTCTCGCAAAACGCTTTCTAACTTCGCGCGCAAAATCTTTTCATCAAGAAGATCTTGCATTCTTATACCTACACGCAAAGACTTGTCTGCATAGCAAGGACCAATTCCGCGTTTTGTTGTTCCAAGCTTGTTTTTACCAAGGTATCGTTCGGTTAGTCGATCGATCTCTTGATGGTAAGGCATAATTACGTGTGCGTTTCCAGACACGCGAAGTCGTGAAATATTTATTCCTTGTGCTTCAATCGAATCAAGTTCTTTCAACAGTACAAGTGGGTCAACAACTACACCATTTCCAATAACTGGAGTTACATGTTCGTAAAGGATTCCAGAAGGCACTAATTGAAGTTTAAAAGTTGTTCCATCAACAACGATTGTGTGGCCCGCGTTGTGTCCACCTTGATAACGAACTACTAAATCACTGCGTTCAGCCAAGTAGTCGGTAAAACGACCTTTTCCTTCGTCACCCCATTGGGCGCCTGTAATTACTGTCCCCGGCACTGCTATCCCCTAAAAATTACTCAGAAATCTATGCTTCTTCAGATGATTCGCTTGCTTCATCAGCTGCTTCGCGGCCTTCGGCACTCTCGGAGCCTGTAGTCTCCTCGATCGCTGCAGATGCTTCTTCAACAACCTTCTCATCTTTAGCTTCACTGTTTTCGTTCGTCGCTGAATCGTCAGTTTTTGCTTCTGAAGCATTCTTCTCTTCGAGCGCAGCTTTAGCAGCAGCAATTTTGTCTTCTTCTTTTTTCTTTTTGCGCTCGATGGAAGCTTTTTCTTTAGCTTTCTTCTCTTCTTTTTTAGCTCGCTCTTCCGCTTTTCGCGCTTTTTCTTCTTCGCGTTCTTTCGCTAAGCGTTCTTTTTCAGCAACGGCATCAAGAGCTGCTTGTTCTTTTTCTTTCTTTTGACGCTTCATTGTCTTGTCGAACTTAGATTGGAACTTCTCGACTCGACCTGCAGTGTCTACGAACTTCATCTTTCCTGTAAAGAAAGGGTGTGATTCAGAGGAAATATCAACTGGAACATGTGGGTAAGTTTTGCCATTTACTTCAATAGTGTCTTTGGCCTGCACAGTTGATCGTGTAATAAATTGAAAGTCCGCAGAAGCATCAGTAAAAACAACTTCGCGGTATTCAGGATGTATATCTTTTTTCATTTTTCCTCCAGATTTTGTTTGCTATGGCGAAATTGAATTTTCGTCAACCAAACAGAAGAGACATTCTCTCACAAGTGGAGTATTTATTGCCAACCAGCACGCAATAAGTTCACAGTGACATAACATCAGTTAGCGCACTACCCTTATTAACATGACTAACGCACAAAATCTCGCAATCCCTGAAATCAAGCTCAACTCCGGAACTTCAATTCCTCAAGTCGGTTTCGGGCTTTGGAAGGTGCAGGATGAAGACGAATGCAAAACCTCTATAGAAAACGCAATAGAGAGTGGCTACCGACATTTCGATTCTGCACAGATATATGGAAATGAGAAGTTTTTAGGTGAGGTCTTAGACGCCTCAGACATTTCCAGAGATGAGGTTTTTATAACCACAAAATTATGGAATGAAAATCAGGCAGACGAAGTTTCACTATCTTCGTTTGAAAAATCACTTGAGAATCTAAAAACTGATTATGTTGATCTCTTTCTAATTCACTTCCCAGTTTCGGAGACTCGAGAACTTGCATGGAAGACATTAGAAAAAATTTTTGAGAGCGGAAAAGCGAAAGCTGTAGGGGTGAGCAATTATACGATTTCTCATCTAGAAAAACTTTTAGCAAATTGCGAAATAGTGCCAGCAGTAAATCAAGTAGAACTTCATGTCTTTTTACAGCAACGAGAGCTACGAGAATATTGCGATGAAAAAGGAATAATAATTGAAGCGTACTCTCCGCTTGCGCACGGAAATGGGCTTGATAATGCTGAGTTAATTGATATTGGAGATCAGTACGAAAAATCTTCAGCACAAGTTATGTTGCGCTGGTGCGTGCAAAACAATCTGGTTGTTTTACCGAAATCGGTAACGAAAGAAAGAATTTCATCAAATATCGATATTTACGATTTTGAACTAAGTGCTAGCGACCTTGATCGAATTGAGAAATTGGAGAAAAACTTTCGGACGTGCTGGGATCCGACGGACGTGGTCTAGAAAAATCTATTCTTGCTCTGGCGATACGTTTTCCAATTTCGCGCGGTTCGACTTCATTTCCAACTAGAAGTCCTTTGTACTTAGCACCACGAGAATTTACGTCTGTAAGTTTCGCTTCTGTATCTTCAAAGAATTCTTCGATTTCTTCTTGGGTGCCTTTGGGTTCTTCAACAATTGCAACAGCAATATCAGATAATCGAAGCGGAACGCGGCCCATTCGATCTATCGGGAATATATCAACTTCAGTTTCAGGAAGTTCTCGACCTAAGGAACGCATGAACGTGTCTCCTCGTCCGGCGGTTCCACTTGAAAAAATTACAACTCGAGAAACACCTGGAATTTGGTCAACTATTTTTGCAATCGCAACCGCTCGTACTTCTTGAGTATGTCGAGGAGCAGCACCCGAAGACAAACCTGCTAGAGGTGCAACATTGCTTCTTGGATAAGGTCTTCTTTGAGAATTTGCCATATGGTATTAGAGTAACCTAAAACTGCTTATTTGGACAAATCGGAATTTAGCGACCCGGCGCCTCTGCAGTTCTACCCGCTTGAATAGCAACTCTTTGCGCTAGAGCCGGTAAACCCAGAACACTCGTTGCTTGATAATCGGGCCAAATTCCTCTATATGCAGCAGCACTTAGATTTGGACCCTGCAGAGTTTCTGCAAGTTTTTCATCAGTTAGTGTGGCTTGACTTGGATCATGTCGATCGACCAGCACCATGTCGCCTGGTCCAGTTTCGAATTCAGTCAATGCTTCTGGTTTTTCGAGCACTACTTCAACGCCTCTATCTGCAGGTATAGACAAAGAAGTTTCAAAGGTTTGCCAAAATTCAGGCGATCTCTCAGTAAAAACAATAACCCTCGATGCCTCGAGAGTCGCATCGATCAAATCGCTGGCGTTCTTTGCGCGCATCTTGATTACATCAATCTGGGGAACATTTCGTCTACTTGTTAATCCAAGTCTTTCATCACTTCTTATTGGCATAATGTCCACTATATCCCCTAATGTCAATTTAGGCAAAATTTTACGCGGTCTAATTCGGTCATTTTTCCCGACTGGCGCGATATAGGGGCAGTAGAGCTAGAATAAGAAACTATTTTATAAAGCCTTTTGGAGGAAAAATCATGAGCGGTGTATGCCAAGTTACGGGAAAGCGCCCAACTACGGGAAAAAACGTCTCCCACTCCCATATTCGAACAAATCGTTGGTTTCGACCAAACATCCAATCTAAGCGATTTTTTGTCCCTTCAGAAAACCGATACGTAAAGCTTCGGGTTAGCACCAAGGGCATCAAAATTATCAACAAACGAGGCATAGAGAGCGTTTTGGCAGAAATGCGTGCTCGAGGAGAAAAGTTCTAGTCATGGCAAAAAATGAAAAAAGAATCCTAGTAAAACTTCGCTCAACTGAAGGTTCTGGTTTTACTTATTACACAAAGAAAAACAAGAACAACTCTCGAGAGCGTATCGAATTGATGAAGTATGATCCAAAGCTTCGCAAGCACGTTATGTTCAAGGAAGAAAAATAATTCTTTCAAACTTCCAATAAGGCCCGCAGAAATGCGGGCTTTTTTGCTTTATAAGCCAGATTCAAGCTAGTTACAATAAAGACAGTCTTTCATTCGCGACATTGCATTATATGATCTCCTGATACCCCAAAAATGATTCCCCCTCAAGCCACAAAGGAAAAATCAATGCTTTCAATGTCCCCTTGGAAACAATTTTCGAAACTATCAAAGATCATGAAGATCAACCTCTTCTTGATTTCTACTGTCACAATTATTTCATTATCAGGATTCGCAAGCGCTGCTACTTTCAGCACTGCCACTTCAACTCCAACAACAAAAATGTGGGCTTCATCAAACTCCACAACAACAGAAACAATGGTAGCTTCATCGTCAGCAAACACTAATCACTATTCAAATCCTCAACCGGTAACTCAAAGTACTCGCGTATTTAGCTCTTCTGCACCAGCTACACATGCCACCGCAGTTTTCCAAACAACAACTACAGCGGCGCCATCTAACAATTCAGTTTTCAGTGTCAGAGCAGTAGACACGGCAGGATTTCCTGTAAGCATTGGCGTAATCGTGTCTATTCGAAAAACTGACAATATCTTGACCTCATTCCCTGGAAATACCCTTGGCACCGGGAACGGATTTTCAACATTTCCGAACAACGGTTTTTACACTTCAGGAAAATGGCGAGCAGAAGTTAGAACGGTTCTTCCACCTCGAACGATTGCAATTGACGATACTTGTATCAAAAATGGAAATGTAAAAGATGTAGTGAATGAATCTGCATATGGTGCACCTACAGATGGTTACGTTCATGCTATTGATCTTCCAAATGCATGGATTACTTGTACCATCACAGTATTGAAAGTACAAACAAGAAATTCGCTTGGTAAATAACTATTCAACTATGCAATCCATAAACAAAAAGTACTGAATTTTTTATAACTTAAAACCAAATCAGTTCCAAGCAATAGATCATTAGACCCCTTTATAAGGGGTCTTTTTTATTTCGTAGGTACAACGAATCACGGTTATACATAAGAGCGTCTATCTTTCTTAGCTATGCGCATCATATGATCAAGAAACACTTAAATCGCAAAAGTTAAGTGAATGTAACCACCCCACATCGCATACCTTCAAGGAGGAAATATGCAAATAGCCCCAACCATCAATCGAGTAACTAACTACTCGAAATTATCGAAACTACTTCTATTAACAATTGTTCTTGTGGCAATGCTTGCCACAATGGTTGCTGCCACAGCAGCTACTCCAGTAGTAAAGGCAAATGCTCTACTAGCCAGGATGCAAGTAGAAGGAACAAATACTTACTTAAATGCCAGCATGTCATTTCGAGCACAAGAAAGCGGAAATGCAGCAAGCTTAAAAACTGGTTCAGCTTGGAGCGGAACATCAGGAGGCTGGGCGCAGTTCAATGCCAACTTCACTAAAAATTGGGACGGAAGAATTACAGCTTCTATTCCCGCGGGATACACTCCTGTAGCAGATTCATGCAGTCAGCAAGATGTTTACAGCCCACTTGGCCAAGGCTTGATGCAAAACTTACCAAACGGCACTTACCATACTTGCACATTCGTAGTTAGGAAAATCGTCGCTGCACCAACATACAATGCAGTTGCTACTGTTACCGCTTCACCAAATCAAATGTTGAAACCAGGTGACACCACAAGAATAACTGTGAGTGTAAAAAATACAGGAACTGGAACTTTGAACAATGTGAAAATTTTCTTACCTCCCGTTTTACCTACACCATATGTATTGCTTGGAAGCATTGCACCAGGAGCTACAAAAAATTCAATTGGGTTTAACTTCACCATTCCAGCTAATCAAAATTCAGACATGACTATTGATGGTGGGGTCAATGCAAATGAATTAACTTTCGATGTACCAATGAAAGTTGTTCTAGATGTAGATGGAACAAAGATTGCCTTAAAAGATGGAATGAAGGTTGCAACAACATTTACGGCACTTCCGAAAAAAGTTGGTGATTTAATATCGGTATCGATAACGGTGACAAATACTGGAAACACGAGTCTCTCAAATATCGTGCTATCAAACCACTACTTCAATAAGGGAAAAACTAGCTTTGCTACAATTCCCGGCCTCTACGCTGGTTGGAGTCAAACCATTACAGCTTCGACTCCGTGGGATGGAAGCAATATATTGGCATCCGGACATAAGTTAGTTGTCACAGCTACGCCACTAAATGAAGACGGTTCACCTAGACCAAAAATAACGTGGTCAAGTTAAATTCATAGGCCTCGACTGTTAAATAGCCGCCTTCGGGCGGCTATTTTAAATTTGACACAAAATGGTCATTTCGTCCATGATGGTTAGGTTGCATTGAAAGGACTCTTGTGGCGATCTTAAATTCAAGAAAAGTACAGCCGATCAAAAGGCCTATGCACACCCCAAATCCTGATCGAATCATTGATCCATTTACTATTCCCCCATTGGATGATCGATACTTGGATCCGCATACAAAAGTAAATTTTGAACAATGGAAAAATCATCGCTTTGGAGATGTACCGATAGATGAACTAGCACTCTTCGACGATATTGACTCGCAAAGATATAGACATTTAATTAAAAATATTGAATTAGGCCATGCCCGGGTTGGTGCTCCCAAGCAATTAATCGGGCCTGATGGAAACTTAATAGAAAGAACTAAGCGCCCGGATGATTTTGCTGCACCAACAAAAGGCGATGCAATATCCTCAATGGTTCCGACAAAACAATATGAAGAATCTCCATTTTGGCATACGAAAATTGAGCAAACTTGTTTTGAACCAACTTCTATATTTGGATATGAAGATGACGACGGACACGTACTAGAAATTGCGAAAGCAATTCCAAACACGATGCCGTTCTTCGATGCTCAAGAACTAATTGTGTTCCCTTCTACAAAAGCTGTATCTATAAGCCAACTTTCAGAAATTGAACTCGAGGCATTGGGCGCTCTACTGCAAGACAGATACCGGGCAATGGTGGCCGAAGGTTACGTGTATATATGGTTTGGGATGCACCGAGGTCAAGATGGCGGCGGAACTCTAGAACACCTCCATTTTCAGATATATGGATCAAAATCTCCGCTTCCAAAACACAACAATATTTGGACAAACGAAGATCAACTGGGTTTATCTCACTTTGAATTCCAGAGACTTCGTGGACAACTAACAATTTCAGCCGATGCTGAAAAAAATACAGAAATTTTCTCTCCATATACCGGAGGGTTTCCTCTAGGAATGGGGATTGCATTTACCAAGAAAGACGAATTATGCGGAATTGTCGATGACCCGCAGACTTTTATTCACTTAGACGACATGGACAGTCAAGATTTACAAAATTGGCTATCCGCGCTCGCTCAAGCAGTCGAAACTATAGAAGGCATCCCACTCAAGAACAGAGCAAATGGTTTAGCCGGCTATTCGATCAACTGCGTTGTTCCGCCAAAGGGTTCCAACAATTCTCCTATGACTTGGAATTTAAATCCCGCAAAACTAAGGAGTGTTCCTTTCGAACAATATGAGGCTTTGGAAAATCCAATTGATCCTTTTAACGCGCGCGACATTTTAGAAAATGCACTAGCTCGAACATCGACTGTCAGGTAAAGGTTCCCATGTCAAAACACACATACGATTTTGAAACTGCGCTTAAAAAAGTTAGGAATGGTCCGAAAGGTCGGCTAAAAAGAAGCCAAACTCGAAATGCTCGAGATCGGGCAATAGATTTTTGCCACTTGGTGAAAAAATTCCCTAGACAAGCCGCAATGAGCAATGATGCCCTCGATTTTGCAACACACCTCGCACAAAATGGGGATGGGGCATTGGCGCTTGAGGCTATTGAGTATCTTTTCGATTCAGAACCAAAATTTCTTACATACAACAGACACTTTGGATTTGCCATAGAGGCCTTGATTCACAAAGGTTTTGCAAGCAAAGCGAAAGAAATATTCAAACAAGCTGTGAAACACTTTCCTGAGAACATGGCTGCCAATGCATCAACTGGAGCAATAATTGATGCGCTGATAACAAATGGACATCAATCTCTAGCAGCATCTCAGTTCTCTAAACTTGCTATAAAGTGTCCGGAAATATTAGCTAGTAATCCCGACACAGGTTGGATCATTGACCATTTAATTGCTGCAGGCAAAACATCAGAAGCAGTAAATGCATTCATTACTATTGCAACGCATCACCCAATATCATTTTCAATGAACAAAACCGTTGCAAAAGCTATTTCAGCAATTGAAGACCTTGATACTAGAAGAATTTTCGGGGAAGGCAAGAGCGAGTATATTGGCAGATTGATTGACAATATCCATAAGCACCAACTCAATCCTATTGTTATACAGCTTGATAAATAATTAACAAGAATTTAATGAGACATTCGTGAAAGAATGATTCCATGACTAAAAATCGAATAGCTGTCCTTGGTTTAGGAATAATGGGAAATGGCATTGCACGAAATTTTCTAGAAAAAGGTTACGAAGTAACCGTATGGAACCGTTCCCCAAAGAAATGCGAAGCACTTATTCCTCTCGGGGCAAAGGTTGCCGCAACTCCTATTGAAGCTTGTGAGAATTCAGACCTCATCTTTGATGTGACAGCGAACGATGAAACATCGACTGAATTATTTTGCGATCCAGATCAAGGACTATTTTCCGTAGGACGTAAAGACCAAGTGTTTATTTCCTGTGTGACACTTTCACTGGCTTGTGTAAAAAATATCGCTGAACAAGCAGCTAAATCTGGACTTGTCTTTTTCGATATGCCAATGACTGGTTCGCGAAAAGGGGCTGAGACTGGAACATTAACTCTTTTCGTTGGTGGAGATGAAAGCAGATTCATAAATATAGAACGAGACTTAAAAGCCATTGCTTCGGACATACGATATTTTGGACCATCAGGGTCAGGAATGAAAATAAAGCTGGTGTTGAACGCCATACAAGCAACTCATGTTTTTGTTTTCGGAGAATCGATGAAACGAGCACTTTCCATTGGTCTGAATGAACAAAAAACAGGTGAGTATTTAATAGAAAAACCAGGCGGGCCAATTACTAGTTTGGCTTGGGATTTCTATCAAAATCCTCCTGAACAAACCCAGTTTTCTGTTAAATGGATGCTCAAAGATCTCAAATATGCCAAAGAAAGCTTCAACGATTTTGAAAAATCTTGTGGGCTGTCAGCAAACTATCTCGATGTGAGCATCGCAATACTACAAAAGGCTTTCGATGCCGGTTTAGGCGATCAAGACTGGACAATGGCCAACAAGATCTAATTACTTCACGACGCTATAAGTTAAATGCGCGAACTGGTCGAAGTGATCTACCCTTGTTAGCTTCAACTTATCTGGATATATTTCTCTTGGTAACAACGGCGCTCCTCCGTTCAAAGCTGTTGGCACAATGGATATTTGAATTTGATCAAGCAATCCTTCATCATAGAATTGTCCAACCAATTCGCCACCGCCTATAAGCCAAATGTCTTTCCCGTTTGAAGCATTTTCAATTTCTTCAAAGTTTTCTTTCACAGAACCTGAGATAAATCGAATGTCTCCACCTTCTGGTTTTTGCAAAGTACGACTCGTAAAAACAAAGTATGGGCGATCTCCATAAAACTCTGGCCACTTCTGAGGATTATTCATTAAGTCTTCGTGCTCTAGAACCCACTCGTACGTGGTTGAACCTGAAACCAGGGCACCTATACTTTCTAAAAACGCATCATGGTCTGGACTCTCGGTACCACCAACGCTAAACAGCCAATTCAAAGAATTGTTTGCATCAGCTATATAGCCATTAAACGATGCTGCAGTGTTGTAAATAACCTTTGTCACAAACACAGATTATCACTAGAAAAATGAGCTCATTAAATTGAATTCGCCTGCGCGTTCATGTAAAAAACTTCTATTAATGGGATAAAATCAGCCCAACGCGATAATGGTGAGGGTACTAGAAGTCTTCGTCTAGGTCGACTTCACCATCAACAGCAGTTTGATATGCGCTAACTCGACGTTCGAAGAAGTTTGAAAGTTCTTGAACATCTTGTAGGTTCATGAATTCAAAAGGATTCTTCACATTGAATTTTGGTGGCATGCCAAGCATTACAAAACGACGGTCTGCTACATATTCCAAGTACTGTCGCATTTCGACGAGCGGTAAGCCAGGAATTCCATTTTCCAGAACATCTTCAGCGAAACCATATTCAACGTCGATTGCCTCAGTAATCATTTGATCTACTTGAGCTCGCATATCGTCATCAAACAAAGTCGGCTCTTCTTCTCGAACTGTCGCTATAACAGCCAACGCGAATTCCATGTGACAGCTCTCGTCACGGAAAACCCAGTTTGTACCTGAAGCCAAACCGTTAAGTAATCCTTTTGATCGCAAGAAATAAACATAGGCAAAAGCTGCAAAAAAGAAAAGACCTTCAATGCAAGTTGCAAAACAAATAAGGTTGAGCAAAAACTTTCGTCGATCTGCAGCTGTTTCAAGTTTTTCTAGTTCAGAAATTGAACCAATCCACTTGAAACAAAAATCTGCTTTAGCTTTAATAGACGGAATTGTTTCAACAGCTTTAAACATTTCATTTCGTTCTGCGTGGTCTGGAATATAAGTATCCAAAAGAGTTAAGTAGAACTGAACATGCAATGCTTCTTCATAAAGCTGACGAGACAAATACAAACGCGCTTCTGGTGAATTGATGTGCTGGTAAAGGTTAAGAACGAGGTTGTTCGAAACAATTGAATCGCCAGTTGCAAAGAACGCCACAAGTCTTTTCACTAAATGGTTTTCAGCCGGCGAAATTTTACCTTGCAAGTCTGAAATATCGGAAGAGAAATCAACTTCTTCAACTGTCCATGTATTACGTATAGCTGCACGATACATTTCATAAAACTCTGGGTACCGCATTGGCCTCAAAGTTAAATTGAAACCTGGATCGAGAATATGTTGTTCGTGTTCTAAACCTGGGAGCGTAAGTTCAACTTCTTCTTCAGATGTAGATTGGTTCGCATCATTTGTAATTGTCATTGGCAGGATTCGCAGCTTTCTGGATTCTCAAGAGAGCAAGCAATCTTTTCAGCTAAGGAAAGATCAACTGTCTCATCTGGCGTTTTTGTGGCTGAAACATCTTGAGATGTCGTCGATTGACGAATCTTAGTTGCAGGCCTTGACCTTAGATAATAGGTTGTTTTGATTCCCTTTTGCCATGCGTACATGTACATAGACGAAAGTTTTCCGATTGTTGGAGTTTCCATGAACAAGTTCAAAGATTGACTTTGGTCGATAAAAGCTCCACGGTCTGCGGCCATGTCGATCAATGAACGCATTGGAACTTCCCAAACTGTCCTATAGATCTCTTTGAGCTCTGCAGGAATATCGTCGATATTTTGGATGGAGCCTTCAGCTGTTTTAATTTTGTCTCTCATGCTTTCAGTCCAAAGGCCTCGAGCTTGAAGCTCTTTCACTAAGTGCATGTTGATCTGTAAAAACTCTCCAGAAAGAGTCTCTCGCTTGAATAGGTTCGAAATTTGAGGTTCTATACACTCGTAACATCCAGCAATTGAAGCAATAGTCGCTGTTGGTGCAATCGCGATAATCAATGAGTTACGCAGGCCAGACTTCATCATACGCTCGCGCAATTTCTCGAAACGTTCTGGTTCAGCAACAGTTGGGTTTTCCCAAAGATCGAATTGGAATTTACCTTGCGCTGCTCTGGTTTCAGAAAAAGCTTCGTGGGCTCCAAACTCTTCAGCGAGTTCAATTGAACGTACCAAAGCGTTATAGTAAATCTCTTCCGAGATTCGAGCTGAAATTTTTCTAGCTTCAGGAGAATCGAAAGGTATTTGGAGTTGAAAGAATACGTCTTGAAGACCCATCATTCCTAAACCAACTGGACGCCAACGAGAGTTGCTCGCTTGAGACGATTCAATTGGATACCAGTTTCGGTCGATTACTCGATCTAAGAAGGTAACAGCTGTTCTTACAACTTCACCAATGCGATCGAAAGCTACTTGGCCATTGTCAACAAACTTACTCAAGTTAATTGAACCAAGATTACAAACGGCTGTTTCAGCATCGCTTGTGACTTCCAAAATTTCGGTGCAAAGGTTAGAAAGGTGAATCACATTTCCAGGATTACCAGTTTGGTTTGCTTTGCGGTTTGATGCATCTTTAAATGTCATCCAACCATTTCCAGTTTGAGCAAGAGTTCTCATCATTCGACCATAAAGATCACGAGCAGAGAGAGTTTTTAATGCAAGACCGTCAGCTTCTGCCTTTTCATATGCTTTTTCAAAATCATCTCCAAAAAGGTCGACTAGTTCTGGAACGTCTTTTGGATCAAACAAGGACCATTGCTCATCAGCTTCAACACGCTTCATGAACAAGTCAGGTACCCAGTTAGCTAAGTTCAAGTTATGAGTACGGCGAGCTTCGTCACCTGTATTGTCTCGAAGTTCTAAGAACTCTTCGATATCACCATGCCATGTTTCTAGATAAACACAAGCTGCACCTTTTCGACGTCCACCCTGGTTAACGGCCATAACTGAAGAGTCTAAAGTTTTAAGCCAAGGAACAATTCCGTTGGAAAGACCATTGGTTCCTTTAATAAGTGAACCTCGAGAACGAATTCTTGAATAGCCAAGTCCGATACCACCTGCGTGCTTCGACAATCTCGCTACGTCTTTATATTTGTCATAAATCGAATCTAAAGAATCCAAAGGTGAATCGAGCAAGTAGCAAGATGACATTTGGGTGTGCATAGTTCCAGAGTTAAACAACGTTGGTGAACTTGGCAAATATGCAAGCGACGAAATTAGATTGTAAAAACTGATCGCTTCGTGAACATTGTCACTTAACCCACAAGCAACACGTAGGAAAAAGTTCTGAGGTGTCTCTACAACTTTTCGTGTTTCTGGATGACGAAGAAGATAACGATCAGCAACAGTTCTTAATCCAAAGTATTCGAACAACCAGTTTCTAGATGGCTCAATTGCATCATCGAGTTTTCTTGCATTTTGATTTACAAAGTTATAAAGATCTTCATTAACTAGACCGTGTTGGTATTGATGGGTAATAGATTGGCTGAAACTTTGAACACCTTGATTTCGAACTTCTTTATCGATGAACGTAGCTAAAAGACGGGCAGCAAGCTTCGAGTATTCAGGCTCATCAACAACAAGGGCAGCGGCAGTTTGGATGGAAAGGCGGTCGAGTTCTTCAGTGGTTGCTCCATCGTGGAGGCCAGCAATTGTTCGCATGGCAACTCTCAACGCATCAACGCGTTCTAGTCCTACAGCACAGCGAGCAACAGCTCTAACGATTTTGTTTACATCGCATGGTTCATAAGTACCATTACGTTTCTTAATTTTCATTCCAGTGGCAGTTGGATCTTTTGGAGCAGCATTTTTTTGCTCATCCGCAAGAGGTGAACTTACGTTCTTGCCTTCTGAATCTACGTGACTAACTTCTGGTGTGACCTCGGTTAGGGCCATAATCTTTCTCCCCATCTGAACGACATTCGTTCAATATCTAACTGCCAATTTCCCAAAAATACATATAAATTTTTGTGTAACAAAAAATTTGCTACACAAAAACGCTAATGCGTCTTTGGGTTCCGCCCCAGTCTGATTCAGGTTATGTCACCCTCGTTTTGACACAAGCCATGATTCTGACTTTTCTACAACTTTCGACTTAACAAAACTCGTTTTGTCGAACGATGTAACCAATGATCGTATTGCCAATTTCGAAAAAATACAAGTCAAACAAACCAGTTTTCGCTGTACCAGGACATTCTCATTTTGAGAAAAATTTCTAGCGATTTTGAAATACTTTTCTTTACATGATTATAAAATATCCACCATACGATTTGCATTTAGTGCTATACGGAGTGTTTATTTTGCTTTAGAGCTTTTACTTTCCATTTCAACTTTTTCGATCACTTTCTTGAAAACGAAAATCTTCTGTTTTTACTGTCTTGTTTGTCCTCGAGATCTCGGAGTGCTTTGTCTCTCGCCCCTCGAGGGAAATCAAACTCAGCAGCCAAAGCTTTAGCCCCTCCAACACATGGGACCGCTAACATCGCGCCTAGGACACCTCCGGCAGCTACTCCAATCAATGCAGCGACCATTGTTACAGGCGGAGAAATCTTTACTGTTTTTCCTATAACGATTGGTTGAATTATGTGATTTTCAAATTGTTGATAGAAGAGAAACAAAACCAAACAAATCACTCCGGTCAATGGAGAGACCGTAAAACCGAAAACTACAAACGGGACCCCACCAAGAAAACCACCTATTTGTGGAATCAAGTTTGTACCTGTAATCCAAACTGCTAATAGCGGAGCGAGTGGAACTCCCAATATCAGGCCAGTAGTACCTATAAAAAGCCCTGCCATTGACGCAACAAAAATTGATCCTGCCATGTATTTTCCAATTACGCGGTAGGTTGCTCTGGCTATCCTATCCCCGGTGTCTCTATATTCAGGCTTCAATAGCCTGCGGAAATTGCGCACCAATCTAGGGCCATCAAGCAAAAGAGCTATAAACATCAAGACAAACAGAAATGCCAGATATAAGCCATTAGCAAAAGATCTAATTAAGTCTCCAAGAGGAGAATCTGCCGAACTCAATTTAGATGGCACATTGCTTAAAAACTCTTCTATCTTCTCTTGATTCTCTTCGGTACCTAATCGATCTCCAACTAATGGAACTTTTTCTAAGTCTTTAACAATTTGAGGGAGATCCGTTGCAAAATTCTGAGCTTGATCGACAACTTTTGGAGCCAAATAATAACCAGCTAAAGAAACAGTAACAACAAATATTCCTAAAACAATGGCTACTGCACTATAACGACTGATCTTTTCTTTAGGTTCATGCCCATCTTTGTGGTCCACACCTCGATGAGTAGTGAACGACATGAATTGAACTTTTCGTACGACCGGGTCAACTGCTAAAGCAAATAAGAGAGCAACAACGAACGCAGTGATGGTTTGAGCCACGTTCTCAAAAAGCATAAAACCCAAGCCGCAAATCACAATACCTAAAACAATGGCTGGAAAACTTCGAGGGTCTAAACCTATTGTTGGATTATCTATATCTACACCAATATCATCTAAATCTAAATCATCTTTTTTATTAGAGGATTCACTATTTTGCTTGGCCATTGGTCTAGGTTACTTAATAATGACTACAAAAACTGTGAACTTGTCCAAAGTGCGCGTTTCTATACCAATGGCTATTGGAGTCTTTCTTTCTATTACTTTCGGATTTTTTCTAGTTCACCTATATGAAAGTGCATCGCGTTCAATTGGATGGATAGTTTTTTCTGGGTGTATTGCTCTCATGCTTTATCCTGCCCTCAACTTGCTCGATAAATTTTTACCTCGCGGACTGGGAGTTTTAACTCTCGTACTCTTAGTTGCAACACTAATTGCTTTGCCTGCTTACACTGTTGTCGACAACGTAAACCGACAAGCCGATAATTTAGAGAAAACTCTTCCAGACCGAGCAGCCCAACTCGAACAAGAAGGTCGATTTGCAAGAAGTTTCCAAGAGTTTGAACTAGAGAAAAAAACCAGAGAAGCAATTCAACGTGTCCCCGAAGCACTTCAAGGTGGCGATCGTGCAGAGCAAATAAAAGCAAATGCTGATAGAGCCATAGCTTTTGTCGCAGGTGGTGTTTTGATGATCTTCTTTTTGCTCTATGGGAACAAACTGGTTTTGGGTGCACTTTCTGTAATCAAGGAAGACAAAAAAAGAGATGAGACGATTGGGCTTTTAAAGCGCGCTTATACAAGAGCAACGCTGTTTGGATGGTCTCAAGTCGGATTAAGTGTTGCTGCAGGATTAGCAACATATGGCATTAGTCGGATTTCTGAAATCCCCGCTGCTGGTTTGTTAGGAGTTTGGGTCGCTCTTTGGAACCTTGTCCCAGTTTTCGGAGTTGTAATTGGTTCGTTACCAGTAGTTGTTTTGGCAGGAGCCCAAAGCCCTCGTCTGGCGCTACTGCTATTGGTTTTCTTCGTATCCTATGAAACTTTAGAGTCTGTTGTTCGATACAAACTCTTAGGACATAGAGCTTTAAGAATCGATTCCATCGTCACAATCCTCGTAGTTTTTGGTGGGTTGGAACTCTATGGTCTCGGAGGCGCCTTGGCGGGATTAATCATTGCAAGTTTCTTACATGCACTTGCTGGCGAGATCGCAAAAACGCGACCTCCGAACTACGAAAAACCGCTTTCTAAAAAGGTTGAACAAGCCGCTAGCTAGAAACTGAACTCGTTTCGCTTTGAACTGGATTTGGTTCTCCTCGTTCAATTTTTAGTGAACCCATTTCACCCTTGCGAACTAAAATGACATCGCCTTCTCTGAAAGTGCCATCCAACAAATTCGTCGCAATAATATCGACTACTTCTTTTTGAATCACTCTCTTTAGAGGTCTTGCTCCAAAATCGGGATCATAACCTTTTTCGGCTAATAGGCGCACTGCTTCGTCATCGACAACTAAAGTCAGTTTCTTTTCCTTAAGTCGAACTGATACATCCTTTAATTGGAGCCTAACTATTTGAACCAAATCTTCAATTGTTAGCGATGAAAACACAACTATCTCATCGATGCGGTTCACGAACTCAGGCTTAAACGTAGATCTAACTGCATCTAAAACTTGTAGCTCGTTTCCGCCGGCTCCCAAGTTGGAAGTCATGATAATTACACTGTTTGAAAAATCAACAGTTCGACCTTGTCCATCAGTCAAACGTCCATCATCTAAAACTTGCAATAATATATTGAATACGTCTGTATGAGCTTTTTCTGTTTCATCTAAAAGAATCACAGAATACGGTCGACGACGAACAGCTTCCGTTAGTTGACCGCCCTCTTCATAACCTATATATCCTGGAGGAGCACCAACCAAGCGAGACACTGTGTGCTTGTCCATATACTCACTCATATCGATTCGAATCATCGCACGCTCATCATCGAATAAGTTTGCAGCTAAAGCTCTAGCGAGTTCAGTTTTACCAACACCAGTTGGACCTAAAAACAAAAAAGAACCAATTGGTTTCTCTGGATCCGACAAACCAGACCTCGAACGTCGAATTGCAGCCGCAATTGCGCTTACCGCTTTCTCTTGACCAATCACGCTTTCATGTAGCGATTCCTCCAAGTGCACAAGTTTTTGCATTTCGCCTTCAAGCAATCTTGAAATCGGCACACCAGTCCACTTAGCAACTATTTCGGCGATGTCATCTTCATCTACTTCTTCTTTCAACATTCGCTCGCCTGGAGCAACTTGCTCGAGAGCTTGAGTCCGAAGTTGAATTTCTCGCTCGAGTTCAGGAATCCTTGAGTATCGAAGTTCAGCAGCTTTTTCAAGCTTTCCATCGCGCTCAGCATTTTCGGCTTGCGTTCGCGCTTCTTCCAAAGATTCTTTAGCTTCACGAATTGAATAGATCGCTTCTCTTTCCACTTGCCATCTAGCCACTAGAGCGGCTCTTTTTTCGTTGTTCTCAGATAATTCAGATTCGAGGGCTTTCAAGCGTTGAGCAGAAGCTTCATCAGTTTCTTTCGCTAAAGCTGTCCTCTCGATTTCAAGTTGACGTATTCTTCGCTCAACTACATCTATTTCTGTCGGCATAGAGTCAATTTGAATTCTCAAGCTCGAAGCGGCTTCATCCATTAAGTCAATAGCTTTATCTGGAAGCTGTCGTCCTGATATATACCGATCAGATAAAACTGCGGCTGCAATAAGAGCAGCATCTTGGATACGAACACCGTGATGAACTTCGTATCGTTCTTTTAATCCTCTCAAGATTGCAATTGAATCATCCACCGATGGTTCACCTACATAAACTTGTTGGAACCGTCTTTCTAATGCTGGATCTTTTTCTATATATTTACGGAACTCGTCAAGAGTAGTAGCACCCAAAAGTCGTAATTCACCTCTAGCCAACATTGGCTTGATCATGTTTCCAGCATCTACTGCAGTATCTCCACCACCGCCTGCCCCGACTATCGTATGAAGCTCATCGATGAATGTAACAACTTCACCTGCTGAATCTGTGATTTCTTTTAGAGTGGCCTTTAATCTTTCTTCAAATTCTCCACGATATTTTGCACCAGCAATCATTGAACCAATGTCGAGTGCTATCAGTCTTTTGTTGCGAAGTGATTCTGGAACATCTCCTTCGACAATTCGTCGAGCCAAACCTTCTGCGATCGCAGTTTTACCGACTCCTGGTTCACCAATTAGTACGGGATTGTTTTTTGTTCGGCGAGATAGCACATGAATCGTTCTACGTATTTCTTCGTCTCGACCTATAACTGGATCTAGTTTTCCTTGCCTTGCTTCTTCGGTTAAATCACGTCCATATTTTTCTAAAGCTCGGAACGTACCTTCGGGTTCGGCATTGGTAATTCTATGTGATCCACGAATTTCTTTCAGCGCTTCCAAAACTGCAGCATAAGTAACATCACTTGCACGGAGCATGTCACCTACTGGGGTTGTTGATCTCGACATTGCAAGCAAAATATGTTCGGTAGATAAAAACTCGTCCGACATAGAAGCGCGCTCATGATCAGATGCTTCTAAAATTCTAAATAGGTCTGCTGAAATAACTGGCGGATTAATATCTCCGGTTGCTCGTGGCTCTGCATCTACACGTGTTTGAGCTTGATGTCTCAAGACATTTGGATCTATTCCTAGTTTTTTTAATGTCGGTTGAACTACAGATTCGAATTGGTCGAGCATCGCTAAGAGCACTCGCTCTGGCGATACTTCTGGATTACCTGAAGATGAAGCTGCAGAGTTTGCTTGATTCATCGCCTCTGCGGCTTTTTGCGTAAATTTCTCTGGGTCTAATGTCATTTTTCTCTCCTACAAGTTCAACACCTGGAGTTCAATATTTATTTCTTTTTCTTAATACTTTTATCAACTAAAACTACTTCACGTGATTCATATTTAACAAGCGCCTTGGATGTGTTTTCTATAGTGGCTTCTACCTCATGTAATCGATTTTCTACATTACCTAATCGAGTTTGTGTGTTTTGTAGTTGACTCTTAAGTTCGTCGTTCTCCTGTTGCAATACAAGAATTGCCTCTTCATATTCCATAAGTGCAGATATGGCCGTTAAACTCATTCCTTCATCTCTAAGCCTTTTGATTCGTAATACTTTTTGAATATCAGAATGGGTATACCTTCTGTTTCCACCGGAGGACCTTTGCGGTGAAACCAAACCTCTTCTTTCATAATCTCTAAGAGTTTGAGGATGTGTGCCAACTAATTCAGCTGCGACCGACATTACATAAACTGCGGTCTCACCGACTTCTAACGAGTCGGAGTTTGAATCGGATTCTAAGTTGGCTTCACCCATCTACTTCTCCAATCCAAATTTGGCACGAGGATTCTTGCTTTGCAGCTCTACTAATTCTTTATATTTTTGCATCTCAGCATCAGAAACAGATTCTGGCATTTCGACTTCAAAAGTTACAAGGAGATCGCCTTTTTGATCACCAATTTCAACTCCTTTGCCTTTCACTCGTAAAGTAGTTCCAGATTTTGTATTCGGCGGAACTTTAACCGTAACCGGTGAATCTAAAGTTGGGACTTTAACATTTGTACCCACTACAGATTCTGCAAAAGAGATAGGTACTTTCACCATTAATGTTCTACCCTTACGTCCAAACCAAGGATGTTCGGTGACTCGGATTGTCACGTAGAGATTGCCAGGTTTTCCATGCGATGAAGGCCGACCTCGTCCAGTTACTTTTATCCTCTGTCCGTCATTCACGCCGGCTGGAACTTTTACTTTGATTTCTTTTTGTTGGGTTCCGCCATCTGTGAAAACTATAGGAACAGTTGTACCTTCGAGTGCTTGATAGAAAGTAATGGTTGATTCAGTTTCAAGATCTAAAGCTTGTTGCTGTGCGCGAGGATCAGCACCTTGAGAAAACGAACCAGCCATATTTGGATCAACACCACCCGCAGTGGGTTTTCTCATTCTGGAAAACAAACCAGACAACATGTCATTCAAATCTGCCATTTGTCCGTCGGTAGGTTGACTAAAACCTCCCTGTGGATTGAAGCCAAAACCTGGGCCAGGGGCTCCTCCTTGGAAATTTTGTTCCATCATTGCACGAACTTGATCGTACTCTTTACGTTTATTTTTGTCGCCTATGACATCGTATGCACTTGTAGCTTCTTTGAATTTTTCGTGTGCTTGTTTGTCATCTGCATTGGTATCAGGATGATATTTTTTCGCGAGAACTCGATACGCCTTTGTTATTTCCTTTTCGGTGGCGTCAAACGGCACACCAAGGACTGCATAATAATCCTTCTCGAACCATTCGTTCTCTACGCTCACTTAGCAACCTTGACCATTGCGGGACGCACCACACGACCTCGCACTTTGTATCCTGGCCTCAAAACTTCAACAACGACTTCAACTTCATGTTCACCGTTATCTTCGTGAGAAACCGCATCATGGAATTCAGGATTGAAAACAGCTCCTTGAGCATCGATCATTTCTAACCCTTGTTTTTCCATCACTTTAGATAAGTCAGAAAAAACAAGTTCAATTCCTTTTCGCAATTTCTTTGTCTCAGGGTCTTTGCCTTCAATTGTTTTAAGTGCAAGCTCAAAGTTATCTAAAACCGGTAATAGTTCTTCGATAATTTTTAAGCTCTTATTTTCTGCATCTTCAAGGCTGTCTCGGACTACACGCTTTTTGTAGTTTTCGAAATCTGCTTGCAGTTGACGCAATGCTTCTAGATAAGCATCCCTTTGTTCTTCTAACGCAGCTATTTCGCCAAGTGAATCTGGACTGTTGGTGCCAAAAAGATCAGAGGCATCTGGGACGTCGTCGCTTCCATCTTGACTGTTCGCATCAGAATCGCCAGAAACGATGTCTTCAAATTCTTCGCTTTCACCAAGTTTGAAGCTTTCTGGGTTGGGGTCTTCGCCCAACCAGGAAGGAACTTTTTCTAGATCTACGTCGTCGCCATCAAAATCGAAGCTGTCATCACTGACAGCTTCGAGAGATTCATTATTTTGATCGTTGTGACTTTCTGAATTTTCGCTATCTTGCTCCATGATTACGAATCTTCCTTATCGGCTTTCTCGTCAGAATCATCACTTGCCGGGATATCGTCAGCATCTGGTTTATTACCAGAATCTTCTTCATCTACAACTTCGGCTTCGGCAACATCTTCGTCGACTTCAGGTCCAGAGAAATCTCCAGCACCTTGTGCTCCATCGTCTCCCATGCCTTCAGCTTGAGCAGCAGCATAGATTCGTTGAGCAAAATCTTGACTAGCTTTGATCAACTCGTCATGCTTTGTTTTGATTTCATCAACTGGTGTCGATTCACTTCCAAGTGCTTCTTTCAAAGATTTCAAAGCTTCATTGATTGAAGATTTTTCTTCGTCATTTACTTTGTCACCTTGCTCACCAAGCAACTTTTCAGTTTGCCATACAAGTTGATCTGCATTGTTTCGCGTTTCGATTTCTTCACGACGTGCTTTGTCTTCTTCGGCGTGAGACTCTGCTTCTTTCATCATTCGATCAATCTCGTCTTTACCAAGAGCAGTACCACCAGTGATTGTCATTTGCTGTTCTTTACCGGTACCTAAGTCTTTGGCAGAAACATTTACAATACCGTTGGCATCAATATCAAATGTAACTTCAACTTGAGGAACTCCTCGAGGGGCAGGTGGAATACCTTGCAATTGGAAAGTACCAAGGTTGTGGTTGCGATAACTCAATTCACTTTCACCTTGCAGAACTTTGATCTCAACAGAGCTTTGATTGTCATCAGCTGTAGTAAAAACTTCTGATCGCTTTGCAGGAATGGTTGTGTTCCGATCGATAAGTCGAGTCATAATTCCACCTTTGGTTTCAATTCCCAAAGACAGTGGAGTTACATCAAGGAGTAAAATGTCTTTTACTTCACCGCGCAAAACACCAGCTTGAATTGCAGCTCCTACGGCAACAGCTTCGTCAGGGTTAACACCTTTTTGAGGTTCTTTACCGCTGAGCTCTTTTACTAAATCAGTAACGGCAGGCATACGAGTTGAACCACCAACTAGAACAATGTGTTCAATGTCGGAAACAGTTAAACCTGCATCGGCAATGGCTTTTTCAAAAGGCTCTCTACATCGTTCAAGTAAAGATGATGTAAGTTCTTGGAATTTTGCTCTTGTGAGGGTCAATTCCATGTGAAGTGGGCCATCTGCGGTTGCTGTAATGAAAGGCAAATTAATTGAAGATTCTCCCAAAGTTGAAAGTTCGATCTTTGCTTTTTCTGCAGCTTCACGAAGTCGTTGAGCAGCCATTTTGTCTGCCGCTAAATCGACTCCATGTGCGTTCTTAAATTCTTGGACCATCCAGTCCATAACGGCTTGATCCCAGTCATCTCCACCTAGGTTTGTGTCACCAGAAGTTGATTTAACTTCAAAGACTCCGTCACCAATTTCAAGCACTGAAACATCGAAAGTTCCACCACCGAGGTCGAATACAAGAATAGTTTGATCATGTTCTTCTTTGTCTAGACCATATGCCAAAGATGCAGCGGTTGGTTCGTTGATAATTCTTAGAACTTCAAGTCCAGCAATTTCACCTGCTTCTTTTGTTGCTTGTCTTTGAGCATCATCAAAATACGCTGGAACAGTAATAACGGCTTGAGTAACTGTATCGCCTAAATAACTTTCAGCATCACGCTTCAATTTCATCAATGTGCGAGCTGAAATCTCTTGGGATGCGTATTTTTTATCGTCGATTTCAATATCCCAACTTGTTCCCATATGTCTTTTAACAGAACGAATTGTTCGGTCGGGGTTTGTGATCGCCTGACGTTTTGCGACTTCACCAACTAATACTTCACCCGACTTGGAAAATGCGACCACCGATGGGGTTGTTCGTGCACCTTCCGAGTTTGGGAGAACTACGGGTTCTCCTGCTTCCAAAAATGCAACAACTGAGTTTGTTGTTCCAAGGTCTATACCTACTGCCTTTGCCATTACTGGTCCTCCTTCGACGATATTTCGATATCGTCGACATATTAATAAGTCTTTATAGTTGTGACTCAATTTTCTTGAGTCACAATCTATCAACATTCTTTAGTCGGCTTCTATTCCACGTTGTGGACATTTTTTCGCCTTAAACTAAAAATATATGAAGACATTACGTGAATTCGGGACTGAAAAGATAGTTGTATCAATTGGGCTATTTGCCGGGTTTTTCGTTATTTTATCGGGTATTATGCCTGAAATAACAGGCTGGGAGCGGATTTACTGTACCAACGAACCTTCGAATCCTGAATGTGTGCGCGTAACAAGGGAAGTTTTCGAAGGAATACCTCGACCGATGATCGCGGCATTTTATATGAGTGTTTCCGCCGCACTCATTTGTAGCTTTTGGCTTTTTGCGCAAAGGACTAAAAACTACACCCGAGGCAAGTCAGATAACAGATCGACAACAAGAGAAAATCTCCGCCGAAGAATTGCTGGACTTTACGCTGCGCTTTCGATGAAAACACTAATGCGTGACCGTGCAGCAGGATTGATGCACTCGTTTATCTATTTTGGATTTCTAGGATTACTGATCGCTACGACCGTTCTAGAGATTGACCATCAGCTTCCTACGTCTTTTAAGTTCTTACAGGGTACGACCTACCAAGCATATTCCTTTCTTTCAGATTTAGCCGGGGTGGTTTTTCTTATAGGTTGTTTCTGGGCAGTCTGGCGAAGATACATAAAAAGGGTTCCTCGTATTGCTTCCAAGTCTGAAAAAGAAGACGCGACAAACATTACCTTGCTTATCGCTTTAGGAATAACTGGATTTGTTGTTGAAGCTTTTCGTATTTCAATTTTTATGAATGAAAGTCGCGATATCGATTTCGAACAATGGAGTTTTGTTGGTTTCCCATTGGCTCGGTTTTTAGATGACTGGTTTACTGGAAATTCACTTTCGATTCTTCACCGTTGGTCCTGGACTTTACATGTTGGATTGTTTCTGTTGTTTTTAATTTTGCTTCCAGCAACCAAACTTCGACACATGGTCACCGCTCCAGTAAATATGTACTTAACCGAACGAGATCGGCCTGAAGGTGCTTTGACTTCAATGGAAGATTTAACAACCAGCGAAGCAGAAAGTTTTGGTGCAGGAACTGTTGAGGATTTCACTTGGAAGGCACTATTAGACACAGATTCATGTACCACATGTGGACGTTGTACAAGCGTTTGTCCGGCTAATGAAACAGGTAAAGTTTTAGATCCGAGAAGAATAATTCTGTCAATCAATGACGTAATGACAAGTTCAGGAACTCCAGTCGTTTCACCTACGGTCACTCATGGCGAAACGGATTTGGCAATAATGCTTTCTACAAATGACGTGACTTCAAGAGTCTCCAAGGAAGAAGTTTTTGCCTGCACCACATGTAAAGCATGCGACGACATTTGTCCTGTAAATATTGACATCATGGACAAGATTGTTGATATTCGTCGTCACTACACATTGATGGAATCAGATTTCCCAAGCGAATTGGGAAATGCCTTTAGAGGTATGGAAAACCAAGAAAATCCTTGGGCTATTTCTCAAAGTGATCGCGCGAACTGGACCAAAGACTTAACGACTGAAGTGATAACGATTGATCCTGCGAACCCTTCTACCTTTACAAATGAAGAAGGAAAGTTTGCATTCGATGTTTTATATTGGGTTGGTTGCGCGGGCAGCTTTGATGACCGAGCGAAAAAAACCACACAAGCTTTAGCAGGATTGCTTGAACGGGCTGGAATAACTTTTGCAATACTAGGTAGCAACGAAAAATGTACAGGTGATCCGGCACGAAGAAGCGGAAATGAATACGTATTCCAAATGTTGTGTCAATCCAACATTGAAACTCTAAATAATGTTAACCCGACAACGATTCTGACCCAATGTCCACATTGTTTTAATACTTTGAAAAATGAATATCCCGAGTTTGGTGGAAACTACAACGTTGTCCACCACACGCAATATTTGTTGAAACTAATTGAAGACGAAAAGCTAGATATTTCAAAAGCGAAGTTTGCAGAAAAAGTAACACTGCACGATTCTTGTTATCTAACAAGACACAATGATGTAGTTGAAGAACCCCGAAACATTATTGGGTCGATTGGTGGAATTGAAGTTGTCGAAATGGGTCGCAACAAGAAAGACAATTTCTGCTGTGGCGCTGGAGGTGCGCAATTCTTTATGGAGGAGTTGGGCGACGAGAGAGTAAACATCAACAGAAGCAAAGAAGCTTTAGGAACCGGAGCATCTACTGTGATTTCTGAGTGTCCATTTTGTGCAGTGATGTTAGGCGATGGAATAGCAGCAATTGAAGAAGACGGCATGCACAAGGCAGTTGTTAAAGATTTAGCAGTTCTACTTCAAGAATCGCTAGAAAATTAATTAGCGAGCTAACGAACCAATTGTTGCCTTCATGGCATCTAATAGCTGTTGATTTATTTCCGTCATCATGTCTTTTGTGCTCGGACCAGTAATGCCAAATCTGAAAGTACCTGGAGGAATTTCTAAACCATTTGCAACGATTGCAAATGGAGGTATGTCATTGTCATCACCAATGTCAACATTCGAACCGACAAGTGCATGCTCGCCAATTCGACAACCTTGACCAATTTTCGTATTAGGACCAATCACTACAGCAGGCTTAACTTTTGAACGCGCACCAATTTCAACACCGCTTCCAACCTCTACCCCTGGACTTATGAACGTGTCGTGTTCGTCCACTCCATCTGGAGCTAGTTCGACAGTTAAACCTCTATGTCCAATACGATCTACTCCACCATTTGGAATCGGCATTCTCGACAGGGCATAACTTTCAGGAGCTGTGCCTACAGGTAAAACTGAAGCTCCGACTAGGCGGATGTTCACGCCACGCACTTCAAATTCGAGCGTATCGGTTTGAGCAGTTACTGTGTCCATTTATTCCTTAATAGGATTAATTGCGTTATTTAAGACTATTAATTATACTGATTTGTCTAGTTATGGTGCAAATTTACCTATAGTGTTTGAAAAGGAAAATCGTGAAACGCAAAGAACCAAATTATCCACTTGACCAACTTCAAGGAGAAATTGAGCGTGTCATCATTTCTCTAGACGAAGACGACGTGGTGAGATTCGCGGCTAATCCAGTTGACTTTATTGATTCACGATTCGAGCCAACTGAAATTCAGTTTTTGGCAACACAGCGGCTTACCGCTATCGCTTCAAGAATGATCGATTTCGCTGTTGAAACTTCGCAACGAGCACAAAGATCGATCGCTTCAAGAATTCTTGCAGAGTTGATTCAAAACATTGATTCAATGTCTGATCTTTCTAAGCTACGCCACGAGTCAAGGCGGGACTTCGTATCATCACTAACAGAGCTCGGATCGCGAGCAGGATTAAAAGACAGAAATCACTTATCGCTATTTCTTTCAAAAGTATCTGACCAACTCAACATTGACGAGTGCTTACAGGTCGCGTCATTTATAGGTCAGACATATCAAATGTTTCCAGAAGGAAATAAAGCACCTTCGGCTCTTGCTTTTAAGTCAATTGTAAACAGAATTTTTAATTCTGATCTTGAACTATCAGAAGAGCAACAACAGACCTTCCAAAATGCATTCGAGAGCATCATCAAATTCGGAAACAAATTCGATACTGCTAAGGCTCTATGGGGCATAGGCAAGTACCTAAGAATGGCTCCTGATAATTTCGACAAGAATCTTGAACTTATTCTCGAATCAATTCAAGATCACCCAGACCGAGATGAATTTCACAGCTTCGTGGCATCTTTTAGTGGACGGATAGCTCAGGGCGTGCAGGATCTTTCTGACGATCTAACTCCAGACGAATTAGACGGTAGGCTAGAACTGGTCGAAAAAGTATTTTCAGGCTTAGCTAGTGATCCGAACCCAAAGGTTCGTGTCGCACTCATTGAAGAAATTGGTCTGGCGCTCGATCGTCTGACCCGATTCGATCACCACGTAGGTGAAGCTGTGGAAATCCTTAGGCGAGACCCACATCCAGGCGTGGCTCATGCCTTCGACAGACAAGTCGAACGAGGATTTCTCGGCTCAGTAGGTGCTTCGGGTTTCGATAGATTCGATTAATTTATTTTTGAGAATTTTCTTGGAAGTTTAAAAAGTACTTAGAAGGTGTAGGTCCACGTTGACCTTTGTACTTTGAACCAATCTCTTCGCCGTATCCGACACTAGCCGGAGTAGTCATCTGCAAAAAGGAGATTTGACCTATTTTCATTCCCGGATAAATAGCAATCGGAAGATTTGCAACATTGCTGAGCTCAAGAGTTATATGACCATCCCAACCGGCATCAATAAATCCAGCAGTTGAGTGAATTAAAAGTCCAAGTCGACCAAGAGAAGACTTACCTTCGAGTCGTGCAACCAGCGACTTACCTAATGCGACGCGCTCGAGCGTTGAACCCAACACAAACTCGCCAGGATGCAATATAAAAGCTCCGTCTTCATCAATTTCTACGAGTTCAGTTAAATCTTCTTGCGCTTGTTTCGGGTCGATATATGGTGTTGTATCGTTTCGAAAAACCCTGAAAAGTCGATCAACTCTTAAGTCGATGCTTGAAGGCTGAACATTATCCTTTTCAAAAGGATCGATTTCAATTTCGCCTTGGTCAATAGCTTGAAAAATGCTTACGTCAGAAAGTACCACGGCGCAAGTCTAGGTTCAAACGTCAAAAAATGTCTAATTTCACGTCTATTAAGCTCAAGTTCTAAGCAACTAATTCACATAGAATAGCGACGTGAAAATGAGAGCCTCAAAAATCTATTTGATTGTCGTTAGTGCAGTAATTGTCGTCGCTTTGATAATCGTCCTCGCTTCTTGTTCCACCGAGGAAAAAGAAGCTATGGCTGACCCTAAAGTGTTAGCAGTCGCATCAGGTAGTTCTATCCAAGAAGTGCTCGATGTTGCTCAACCTGGTGACGTAATCCTGATTGATTCCGGGACATACACAGGAGATTTAGTTGTAACAACTCCCGATATAACTATTAGAGGCGAGAATCGAAACAATGTAATCATTGACGGCAATAACGAGCAAGACAATGGAATTGTTGTTGCGGCCAATGGAGTTCGCGTTGAAAACCTAACCGTTCAATCATTTAAGACTAACGGAATCTTGTTTCAAGGTGGTTATGAAATCGATGACAATTCACAAACGACTCCCGAAATTCTCGATCGCTACCAAATTCAATATGTAAATGTTTTAAGTAATGGCTTATATGGAATTTATGCCTTCGCATCCAAAAATGGTGTCATAAACAATACTTATACGAGCGGTAATGCTGATGCAGGAATTTATATCGGACAATGCAAACCATGCAACACACTTGTCTACGAGAATCAGGCAGAGACAAATGGAATCGGATTACAAGGAGCAAATGCAAGCGAGCAACTATATGTCTATTCAAATAACTTCTCAAACAATCGCACCGGAATTCAATTCCTAAGTGAAACAAAAGAGAAGAAAGCTCCGCAAGAATCGGTGTACATTGTTTCAAACAATGCTTCAAACAACAACAATGCGGCAGCGCCGACAACAACTCCAGACCTATTTGGTTTTGGAATAGTTATAGCCGGTGGGAATAAAAACTTTATTCAGTTCAATCGCACGACAAACAATGACTTGGTTGGAATTGCATTAGTTGATAACAGAACCTTTTTACCTTCGGACAATACTTTTGAAAACAATCTTTCTAGAGAAAATGGAATACCTTTCGGGTTTGATATGGCTTACCTCATTTCTGGCCGCCCTGACGTCATGAGTATGGGAAATTGTTTTGCCACGAACTCGTTTTCATCAAGTTCGATTGACAAGATAGAGGCTGTTTTACCTTGTACCGGAGCAGCTCCGGGACCATTTAAATCTCAGCCGCTGAAAAAAATTGAAATCCCGCCAGCGCCTAGCTATGAGACAGTAGGTCCTATTCAACTAGATAAAGAAAACAAGCCCGGCGAAATTGATATGATTCCAAAAAAGCTTGTGAAGATATCTAAACCTGATCTATCTGGCCTTGTCGTTCCAGAGGCTTAAGAACTACGAGCAATATTGGCGAACTTAGTGAACTTATCTAAGAAAGCTAACCGAATGGTACCAGTAGGTCCATTACGGTTTTTACCTACGATAACTTCACAAACACCTTTGCTTTCGCTATCTGGATTGTAAACCTCATCACGATACAAGAACATTACAACGTCAGCATCTTGCTCAAGCGATCCAGATTCACGAAGGTCGGCCAACATTGGTCGTTTATCTTGTCGGTATTCAAGCTGACGGTTCAACTGACTTAAAGCAATAACAGGAACTTCAAGTTCACGTGCAAGAATTTTTAGTCCACGAGACATCTCGGAAACTTCCAATTGTCGAGATTCCGTAGAACCACTAGAACTCATAAGCTGCAAATAATCAATGACGATTGCACCGAGTTCTCCGTGGCGAGCACGAATACGTCGAGCTTTGGCTCGCATTTCCATCACGGTACAGTGTGGATTGTCATCAATAAATATTGGTGCATCTGCTAATCGACCAACAGCGTGACCAAGTTTTTCCCAATCATCTGCTGAAACTTTTCCGGTTTGTAAATCACGAAATGGAACACGTGCTTCGGCAGATAAAAGTCTCTTAGTTAATTCAAGGTGACCCATTTCCATAGAGAAGATCATTGTCGGTTTTTTTGAGGTCATCGCAACATTTGCAGCAATACCTAAAGCGGCAGCTGTTTTACCCATTGCAGGACGTGCGGCCAAAATATACAAGGCGTTTTCTTGCAAACCAAGCAGCAATTCGTCCAAGTCGTAGTATCCAGTAGATACACCTGTGACATCATCACTTTTTCCGTACATTTCTTCCAAGTGAGTCATCGCAGCCGCGACACTTTCATGAGAAGAAACAAGAGAGTCGCTAACTTGACGTTCGGCGACATCAAAAATCATGGTTTCGGCACGATCTAATGTCATTGGAATTGATTCTGGAGATCCATATCCCATTTCAGCAATATCGTTAGCAGCCATAATCATGGCTCGAAGTTGTGAAAGATCAGTAACGATTTTTGCGTAATATGCGGAGTTAGTCGAAGAAGGAGGAGCTGCCTGCAGCGCAAGAATTGCTGGCTTGCCACCAACTTTTTCTAAAGTTCCATCACGACGGAGTTGTTCCATCAATGTAACTTCATCTACAGCTTCACCACGGTTATACATTGTCATGATTGCACTATGCAGTTCTCCATGAGCAGGCTTGTAATAGTCCTGTTCATTAACTCGCATTTCTATTGCTGAAGATATAGCATCACGATTAAGCAACATAGAACCAATCAGACATTGCTCTGCTTCTATATTGTTTGGCATTTGACGTGAGTTGGAATTACCCGTCGTGGAACTTCTTGAGTCAGATTGGTAGGTCGAAGCACCCGAAGCCGTTGTGGTCATCGCTACATTATTCCACACACCAATGCTCATACGCTAAAGCGCGAACTAGAATGTCGATGTTATGCAATCTATATATTCGAGAATTGAAGCCTCTGCCAGGAAGGCTGTCTTAGAGGCCATAGGAATCGATGCCGACCCGGTTGTTCGTTGGTCTTCTAAACCAGAATTTGGCGACTTTCAGATCAATGCCGCCATGGGTTTGGCAAAAAATTTAGGCGAAAAGCCAAGAGAGATCGCAGAAAAAATCCTTGAAAAGCTAAATCTCGACGAGCTTTCAGATAGAGCCCCCGAAATAGCTGGGCCAGGTTTCATAAATGTTTTCTTGAGCCAATCTTGTCTCAACGAATACGCACGTCAGCTAATGGGCGATGAAAATTGTGGTGTAAGTAAATCGTCGAATCCCGAGAGAATAGTTGTTGATTATGGTGGCGCGAATATTGCAAAAGAAATGCATGTAGGACATTTACGTTCGACAGTCATTGGAGATTCTATAAATCGTATCCTAAGTTTTCTGGGACATACCACGATCAAACAAGACCACCTTGGAGATTGGGGAACACAATTTGGGATGCTTGTCGAATTCCTATGCGTCGACGGTGAAGTTCCAGACCAACTTCCGGATTTAAGCGATCTAGATGGCTTTTATAAACAAGCACAAACAAAATTTAAGTCAGATGAAGAGTTTGCCAAGAAAGCACGAGCACGAGTTGCACTTTTGCAAGGTGGAGATACTGATTCTCTCCGAGCATGGAAACACATAAACGACGAAACAAAAAAACATTTGTTCGAAATATACGATCGTCTAGGTGTTTTGTTGAATGAAAATGATTCCAGAGGAGAAAGTTTCTACAACGACATGCTCGCAGACGTTTGCGAAGAATTAGAAAAAAAAGGCATAGCTCTCCAAAGCGATGGCGCTTTGGTTGTTTATAAAGATGGAGTACTGGATCGAGATGGAAACCCATTTGGTCTAATAGTTAGAAAATCAGATGGTGGTTATGGTTACGCTACAACTGATATCGCAGCTCTAAAATTTGCTGCGGAACACGATAAAGCTGACAAAGTTGTTTATGTAGTTGACGCGCGCCAAGCTCAACATTTCCAAATCGTTTTCGATGCGACAAAACGCACTGGATGGATAGACAACACTCAACCCGTTCATGCGATGTTTGGAACAATACTTGGACAAGACGGCAAACCTTTCAAGACTCGATCAGGCGATGTCGTGAAACTTTCTGCGCTACTAGATGAATCAATTGAAAGAGCAGAAAATCTAATTGCAGAGAAATCTTCAAATCTCGAGGTTGACGAAAAACGCGAACTAGCTCGGATGCTAGGAATCGGCGCGTTGAAATATGGAGACCTATCTAACAACCGCGCAAAGAATTATGTTTTCGACTGGGATCGCATGATCGCAATGGAAGGCAACACTGCGCCTTATCTTCAATATGCGATTGCACGCATAAATTCGCTTATTAGGAAATCCGAAATCGAAAACGGCGCAATCGAAACTACAGAATTTGTTATCGAGTCTCAGTTTGAAAAAGATCTAATCTTAGAAATATCCAAATTCGGTGAAACATTAGAAGAGGTCGAGGCGACTCTAGAACCTCATAGACTTTGCACATATCTTTTTGAATTGGCTCAAAAGTTCACAAGCTTCTACGAAAACTGCTCTGTATTAAAAGAAGAAAATCTAAAACTGCGTAAAAGTCGCTTAGGGATAAGTTTGCTTTGCGCAAAAACTCTCAAACAAGGTCTAGATCTTCTAGGGATCGAATCTCCCGATCGAATGTAAATAAATGCTCCGCATCATACTTCTAACTTTGAGTCTCATTGCAGGAGTATCTGGCGTTGTTCTTTATGCCGTTTCAATTGTTAGAGGAACGACTCGGCCACACAAGATGACAAGGTTCATCATATTTTTTATTCTCACTTTGAACTTCGCAAGTATTTCTGCAGCTGATTCAAATCTTGGTGCGGTTCTATATGCTGGTTTGTCATTTACACACGGAACAGTTTTGTTTGGAATGAGTTTATGGAGAGGCATGGGAGGAAGAAGCAAACTTGACTTCTTTTGTTTAGCTATTGCTGGTGTTGGAATTGCAGGATGGCAGATTACTGGTAACCCTCTTGTTGGTGTTTGGTTTGCAATCCTCGCTGACTTTGCAGCCTATGTACCTGCATTTGTAAAAACCTGGCATTTTCCTGAATCCGAATCTCACTGGTTATACACATTGAGCATTTTCGCAGCGGGACTTAGCATGGCCGCATATCCAGTTGGGGTTGATTCGATTTTCCAAATCTATATCGTTGCTGCTTCAGCAATAATGGTTGCAATTATTTTCAAAGAAAAATTAGGAAAATCTCCAAATCCTAAACCTCAAATTTCTACGTAAACTAGATTGGAACTTATGAAAATCGTTGGAATATCTGGCAGCTTAAGAGAAGGATCGGTCAACACAAAGTTGCTCTGGGCTTGTGCGAAGTTGTTGCCAGAAGACATCGAATTCGTTCAGGCCGATATAGATCTTCCATTATTCGACGACAATCATGGTGATCTATTTCCAGAATCTGTCCAAAAAATAAGAGACTTAGTACAAAATTCTGATGCATTGTTAATTACTTGTCCAGAACACAACTGGAATATGACAGCAGCAATGAAAAACGCTATCGACTGATTAAGCATCGGAGGCAAGAGTTCACCTCTCAATAACCACGTTGCTGCACTTGCGGGCATAGGTGGAGGAAGGCTCGGATCTGTTCGAGCACAAATGGCAATCCGCTCGACACTTCTACACGATCGAGTTTGGGTGGTGCCCGGACCAGAAATATTGATAGCGCCTAGTGAAACAATGTTTGATGACAACGGCGGTTTAACAGACCCAATCGCAATTAGCCTTGTTGAAAATGTACTAGAAGAACTTCTTAGAGTCGCACCTCTGCTTAGAAATTAGTAATTTAAAATCACAAGCTTGGAGCATTGGGCGATTGATTCGACTGTCTAGCATTGTCAATATGATGTTGAACGCCTGCATCACAAACTGAACGCATTAAATCGATGTCGTTACCTCCAAAAGAAGTGACCTCGTAGGTTACGCCATCTTGATTTCCAAAAATTTCGCCTGCGTCAATAGACACCGGACAACCATCGCGACCAGCTGAAAAAAATATGTCATCACCCTTTTTGAAAAGAATGAAATGAATTCCGCCAACGCCGTCATCAGGAACCCACTTCAAGCAAGCAAAACCATTGTCTTGCGTCAACAATAAATCATCAATCGTTTGAGAATCAACTACTTTTGGACCACCCTGATTTTTTTCGATCAACTCCGTTCCAGATGTATTGCCTTCGATTCCTAAAGCTTGATATATCAGTTCGGGTCTTTCTCCGAGCGCCTGATTCCAAGCGCTATATAAATCGTCCATGTCGCGCTCACTTGGTACAATTCCTTGAAATATTTCTTTTGTCCTTGCATACACTTCCTTGTCCCGATAAGGCTGACGACAAACATCGAAAAAATTTGATCTCGACTTATCTATTTCGGTGCAATGACTTACACTTTTGACAGACGTAGGCAATCCGCTCATTTCTAGATAGTTTTCATATAAATTACTTGGTCCACAAAATCTCATCGCTGTGTCATAAACGTCAACTACATCGCCATCTCGTCGCGCAAAAAACTCATGCCCTGCAACCTGCACAGTTGCGCCCGCTTCACCTATACCTTGATTCTCTATTTCATATACTCCATCGATGTTCGAAGGCACTCCAAATAGTCGCCTCGATAATGTCTGTTCGGAAAACGGATCTATATCATCCAAATGAAAAATTGGCACGGGTTGCGTTAATGCCCGCTGCGAAGGAAGCACACGAAATCTAGGATTAACAAACTGTCCATTTAATCCCCCTTGATGATTTATTGCATTAGCAATCGATTGTTCCACACAGTTACCTTCGACAATTCGCGTAGAATCTACAAAAGTTTCAAGGGTTCTCCAATTAGGTATGTTGTCTGAAAATTCAAATGCTGGTTCGAGCCAATCTTCAGTCATCATCAGACATAACTCTTGAGCTTTAGGATCTAGCAGCGTTCGCTCCCGCGTTGATGCGCCAAGGTCTGCCAGAAGTTCATCTCTGAATAATCCGCCGTCTTCTAAATAAACAACATTCCACTTTGATGTATAACCCCCCAGACTGAAATCAGGTTCTGCAACTTTTTCTAATTCGAGTTCACCAAGCATGAATTCAATTCGAAATAGAACATCTTCTGAACGTCCTTGCGTGTCAAAATTAATTGAATTTTCTGGGTTTGCATTTATATTCTCAAATTCGGTCTGCTCCCATTGTGTAAACGTAGACTCCACACCCACATAATCGAAAGTTAACCTCTCATCTTGAATGTGAACGACTCCCAAAATTTTTGATTTGTCGGGAGTGAGCAAGTAGAACATTGCTTGACCCTGCGACTCAGGCTGCTTAGATTTTTCGATCAGACGATCGAGAATTTCTCCAGGTGTGACTTCGTTAGCAACAACAACTTGACCACCAACAAGCTTCTCTAAAAATTCCACTGCCTTAGCGCTTGGTTGGCCACTTGCAGCTACTCCAACTCCATCAAGAATTGAGAATCTTTTTGGCGTAGAAGTCCCATAAAAATGATCGCGAGAAGCAATGGCTTTTTTCAGTGATCCGTAGCCCGGTTCTAATCCAAAGGGCACAGTCGTTTCTTCAAATCGATCATAGCCAAGTTCAACTCGATCTTGATCTTGAAGTTCTTCGGTCGTGAAAGTTGCCATACATTTATATTTCGACCGCTAATGCACTTGCCAAAAGGGCTAAATTTGAGGTTATTAGGGGACTTAAACACCTAATTACGAGTACAATTGATCATTCATGACCGACAATCCCGACACAATTCTCAGCAATGAAACTCCTGGTAAGGTTGGCTTTCTAGGCCCCAAAGGAACATTCTGCCATGAAGCAGCACTGAGTCAGCCAGATTTAGCTGCATCTGAGCTTGTTCCATTCCGTTCAATCGCAGAAGTATTTGAAGCTGTCGATTCAGACTTAGTTGAACTTGGAGTTGTTCCACTTGAAAACACTATCGAAGGTTCAGTTTCTCTCACATTAGATATGTTGATCTTCGATTCTGAAGCAATGATACAACGTGAAATTGATCACAACATTTCACTTTGTTTAGCAGGAAACAATGGTTCTGAACTCGCAAATATAAAAACCGTAATCTCTCATCCACATGCGTTGGCTCAATGCAGAAGCTTTATTGAAAACAATTTGTCTCATGCGATAACTAAAGCGAGCGACTCAACTGCGAGTGCAGCAAACATGGTAAAACATTCGAACGATTTAGCTATTGCGGCAATCTGCCCGACCGAAGCAGCGCGAGCACATAATCTTGAAATTTTGGATAGCCAAATTCAAGATAGAGATGTAAATCAAACTCGTTTCATAGTTATAGGAAAATCGATCTGTGCGCCAAGCGGAAAAGATAAAACTTCTATTGTTGGTTTTCAGAGAGCTAACCGTCCAGGCTCACTTGTTGCTATTTTGACGGAATTTGCCGAACGAGGGATAGACCTTACAAAACTCGAATCTCGCCCTACAAAAGAAGGATTGGGTCAATATTGTTTTCTTATGGATTTCGTAGGCCATATATCGGAAAAAAATATTGCAGATACCTTGACTAAAATAAGGATTGAGCAGGCAGATATAAAGTTCTTAGGATCATACGGAGTGGCAGGAGATACTGAGATCAAAACTCTTCCTGCAAATTCAAAAGTATGGAAAGAAACAGATGTTTGGCTGACTGATCTGCTCAACAAGGTCAAAAGTTCCTAAGCTAAGTCAAAAGAACAGGAATAATTTTAATGATCGACAGAAAACTACTCACAACAGATGAAGACTATCGACGCAGAATTGAAGCCAAACGTGTTGCTCCCGAACTGTTAGACGAATTCATTAAAATCGATGAAAGACGTTCACAGTTACTTGTCGTTGTTGAAGAGAAACGCTCTGTAAAAAATAAGTTCTCTAAAGAAATCGGTAAAGCTTCGCCGCAAGAACGAGAATCAAAATTAGCTCAAGCCGGTGAACTAAAAACTGAACTTGAAAAACTAGAAGCACAACTTAGTGAAATCGAATTACATCATCGAGAGCTCCTGCTTCAAATCCCGAATCCAATTCACGAGTCGGTTCCTGTTGGAGATGAAGATGCATATGAGATAATTAAGACTGTAGGCGAGCAGTACAGTGCTCCAAAAATGGATCATGCTGACTATGGCGAGCACATGGGGTGGGTTCTAAGCGAACAAGGCGCTCAAATTTCAGGTTCCCGTTTCGCTTACTTGGCTGGAGATGCCGTTCGGCTCGAGTTTGCATTGGTTCAATGGACACTTTCACTTTTAGCAAAACATGGTTTCATGCCAATTGTTCCGCCAGTCTTGGTACGCGAATCAACGATGGAAGAAGCTGGATTTTTTCCAACTGACCGCCACCAGGTTTATCACCTCGAAGAAGATAATTTGTTTCTAGTAGGTACATCTGAAGTTCCGCTTTCAGGTTTGCATAGAGAACAAAATATCGAAACCGAAAAATTCCCGATCAAATATTGTGGATTTTCTTCATGCTTTCGACGTGAAGCCGGAACATACGGTAAAGACACACGCGGAATATTTAGAGTTCACCAATTCGACAAAGTTGAAATGTTTGTTTATGCAGATCCAGAAAATTCTTGGGAAGTATTTGAACAGATCTTGGCGATAGAAGAAGAGATTTGTCAGGCTCTTGGTTTTTCTTATCGAGTGATCTCGTGTGCGAGCGGAGACCTTGGTCCAGCTGCTGCTAAAAAATATGATGTTGAGGTTTGGCTACCAAGCGAAGGCGCTTATAGAGAACTTACAAGCTGTTCAAACTATTTAGATTTTGCATCTCGCCGTGGAAACATTCGAATCAAAGGCGAAAAAGGTAGCGAACTAGTTCACACACTTAATGGAACGGCAATTGCTATTGGTCGTGGTATTACATTCTTGATGGAACGCGCCCAACAAGAAGATGGTACTTTTGCCATTCCCGAAGCGCTTCAGCCTTTCATGGGCGGCGAAAAGGTTTTGCAACCAAAGAATAATTAAGCGATAATTTACCTCTGATGTTATATCATTCTTAGATGCCAGAAGAAATCACAATTAGAAAAGCTTCTGCTGATCAGTGGCAGCTCTATAAACAAATTCGATTAGCCGCTTTGCAAGATAGTCCAGATGCTTTTGGAAGTTCATTTGAACATGAATCAAAACTTTCCTCGACAAAGGATCAAATTTTTTCTTGGCGTTCAACGAAGATAAACCTGTCGGAATAATTGGTTATTTTACAAAGGCAGACCATCCGGACTCCCGCTATATATTTTCAATGTGGGTCAATGAAAATTTTCGGAATAAATCAATTGGCAAATCTCTTGTCCAACACGTAATCGAAGCAGCAACTCTGCAAGGAGCAGATACTGTCGTTACTGGTTACGCCTCTTCAAACCCTCAAGCGCGAGGTTTCTATGAAGGTCTAGGATTCAGTGAAACTGGAAGGCAAATCCCTTTGATGCGCGATCCGAGCGTCAAAGAAATTGAAATGATGATGGAAATATCCACCAGAACCACCCGTGAATAGCGGAGACATCTGCACTTTTCTAGTACTATTGAAAGTCCAATGGAGGGATGGCAGAGCGGCCGAATGCGCTAGTCTTGAAAACTAGTTGATTAATAGTCACCAGGGTTCAAATCCCTGTCCCTCCGCCAATTTCTTAAAAGCAGTTTCTCTATTTTGAATTTCTAGAAATCGAATCTGCGGCACAAACCAGAGTCAAAATTACATAAGTTACAAACAACCATAACGGCACATATCTGAGATCCTCTGGCGCGGCTGGCACAACAAGCAGCACCAAGATTGATGCGAAAGCAAAAAATTTTGTTCTCATGTCGATCATGAAACAACTCCCACGACAATCATGCAGAGCCCAGCTACGATTCCAGCAGCAGGAATAGTTACAACCCATGCCCACACAACTTTCGAAGCAACATTCCATCTCACTGCACTTAGCCGCCTTGCAGAACCCACACCAACAATCGCTCCAGTAATTGTATGAGTAGTCGAAACAGGAATTCCGGCAGCTGATGTTGCAAAAAGAGTTATCGCTCCTGCCGTTTCGGCGCAAACTCCTCCGACCGGTTGCAGACGAGTGATCTTGCTTCCCATAGTTTTCACAATTCTCATTCCCCCTGTCAACGTTCCAAGCGCAATAGCACTATGAGCCGCAAGAACGACCCAAAGTGGAAGTTCTTCATTCGCGGATGCATATCCTCCCGAAATCAGCAAAGCAAAAATGATTCCCATAGTTTTTTGAGCATCGTTGGCGCCGTGACCCAAAGAATATGCAGCAGCCGAAGCTAGCTGCAATCGGCGAAAGATTTTATTGGTTAAATTTACATTTTTTGATTTAAAAGTCGACCATTGAACTATCACCATCAAAATAAACCCGAGCGCCAGTCCAATGAGAGGAGAAAGAATAATAAAAATTCCAATCTTTCGTATTCCTTCGGTGACTAAGACGTCGAACCCACCTTTTGCTATAGCAGCCCCTGCCATTCCTCCAACCAAAGCGTGCGAAGAAGAGCTTGGTAAACCTAAATAGTATGTAATCAAGTTCCACAAGATTGCGCCTATAAGACCAGAAAATATCAGTCCTATGCTCAACACGTCTTGTATTACAACATCTTTTGCAATCGTATTTGCTACTTCAGTTCCAAAAACCAAAAAAGCTACAAAGTTAAAAAATGCAGCCCATAAGACTGCAAGTTTCGGAGAAAGTACTCTGGTAGATACAACAGTTGCAATCGAATTCGCAGCATCATGAAAACCATTTACATAGTCAAATCCGAGAGCGATCGCGATTGTCAATATAACTAAAAGATGAGAAGTATCCATAGCTTCAAATATTCTTAAGTATGTTTAACTGCAATGGCTTCGACAATATCTGCAACCACATCTGTTTGTCTGACGGCCTCACGAAGAGATTCATTTACGTCTTTCAGTTTTAGCACGTCGAATGATTTGAACTCACCAGAAAACAAGTGGGACACTCCATCTCTGTATATTTTTCTGGCGCTGCGTTTACATTCACTGATGGCGTCGAGGTCAACTTCAATATCTTTTAGTTTTGAAAGCTTACGCATTAACGATTGAACATGAGAACAACTCAAAACAAGAACTTCGGCAAGCTCGGAAATATGGTTGTTATCATCTTTTACATTGTGCAACAAAAGCACATCTGCAACATTCAAAATTTCATCGACGATGTCATCAATTCCTTCAGCCAACTCATGAACATCTTCGCGATCAAATGGTGTTACAAAAGATTTATGAACTTTGGCGACAATTTCTCGCGTAAATTTGTCACCAAGTTTTTCAATATTTCGAATTTCTTTTCGCGCTTCTTCAGGTTCACCAAGCCCAGTGTCGATCATGTCTTTTAATTTGACTGCACCTTGATGCGCGTTGTCTGCTGCTTCTATAAACACTGGAAAAAAGGATTCATCCCTAGGTATTAAGCGAAACTTCACGAATTAACTCCTCTACACAAAAGGTATAATATGTTGCACAGAGACAATAATGGATAGCTCATCAAAATATTGGATAAAAGCTCCTTTTTCTATTTAGACAAGCCAACTTCTACACTGTGTCCGTTTTGCGCTTTTTAATACCATTTGCCGTTCTCACCAGGGAAAACTTTTCATTTACATTTAGTCATCGTTACTTTACAATCCTTAATACGGATACTTTTTGTACCTTATTTCACGGATTGGACTAAATGAGAATTAAATTACGAAATCCCATTTTGAGCGCTACTCAGGACCAGAGATACCAGGAGTACCTTCAAGATCGATTAACTGGCAACAACATAATTCAAGTCACATCGATAGTGGTTCAAGATCCTCCCCTAGTTAGAACAGCTGTATCCCGAAGAACCTATATTAAAAGTCCTCGAGATCACAAGGCATCTTGGTTAGTCGCTGGTGCAGCAAGCGCCATTTTGAGTGTCGTCCCACCTACTCTCATTGAGAGAATCCCTGCCTTATCTTTTAAAGTTCCTAATCCAATTGGATTAGTCGATCGCGAACCTGAAATCCTTACAATCAATCTCGAAATTCCAACGACAAAACAAGTACCAGACCAGATAAACGTTCCGGTTCAAAGAACTAAAGAAGTCGAAATCCAAACTCGCAACCAAGCTGGAGAATTTCAAGCAGATCCAATAGCAATTGGTCAAACGGCAGAGCTTATAAAAGAGATTGTCGATGCCGGCGGAACAATCGATTCAACAATTTTTACAGCTAGCGCAAGTGATGAATGGGGACCACTTTCAAGATCTCTCGGGGTAGAGAACGGTGGAAACGTCAAGACGGCTAGAGATCGTGGAGATGCTGTTGTAACTGCACTATCATCTGCAACGTCAATTCAAGGGAACAATTTAGGCCAAATTCAAGTCAACTCTGGAGAAGACATTTGGACTGGTGATGAAATTGAAAACTTCGAAGCGCTTTCCATTGGATTGGGATTTGAATCTTCACAAGCTTTATACGATGCATACAAAATAGATCGCAATTCAGTACCAACAGGTTTAGCTGACTATTTAGATGTAAAGCTCGGTGAAAATCGAGGAACTAATATTCTCATTAACTACACGACCGTTGAACTAGAACAAAGAACAGTATTAATTACCGTACCCGATACAATTCCAATTTCAATTGATATTCCATTTGAGCAAAAACATGACCCATTTGATCTTCGAGTATTTCCGATATTTATTCCACCACTTGGACGTCGGAATGAAGAAAGAGAAGAACTCTTCCCACAAAGTCACTCTGAAGATATCACGGATCAAGCGTTCATAAAGCTATTCCCAGAAGCAAAAACCCTAACAGGTAAGCTCCGCGAAGATTCTTGGCGAGACACACGAAAATACGACTACTTATTGAAGAATGATCGCATCAAGTACGTTCATCGTCTTGATTATAAAGACGCGAAAGGTGATCCTCAAACTATTCGAGTTGCATTCATCGATCATGTGCCAAGCGCTGATGCACTCCTAGCTGCAGTAAAAGTTGCTCAAGAAGCAGCGCAGGTTCAAAAAGGCAAAATTGGTCAAAGGCTCGATCTAATAGCAATGTTCCCAAGTCAGAAGCACGAATTTAGCGACAGCGAGGAACTCGGTCTAGGCATAGATCAAAAACTTCCCGATAATGTTTTAGGTTTGGCTTTTCCTGGAATAGGACTCGTTGAGGCTCACTACAATCCAAACGCAAGTTATGAACAACTCACAAGTTCAGGAGATCTGGTTCACACATTACGACACGAGATTCTCGGACACTTTACTGATCTCCAAGACAGAGAACCGAGGTTAAGTAAGGTTCACAACATTCCAAATGGATACACACTTTCCACTCATTGGGAAGGAATTCTCACAAACCTATACCGACATCATTTGCGACTCGAACTTGCAGGCGCCCCTAAAACTTTTGATATCGTTCGCAAAGTTGACGGCCAACAACCTGGACAACAACACAGCAACGAAGGTGAATTATTCGAACGCTCAGTTGTCGAACAGGTGCCCGATGATGGTTCAGTGGTTTCTGTAAACCTTCGAAGATTTACTGACAGTTACGCGCGAACCGACGAAAAGGAATACTGGGCACAAAGCGTTGCTTACGCTTTGGCCGAAGTTTCAGTAGCTCCATCGACCACTTTTGGCTCTTCCCTGCTTCCGTCCGAGGTTACTTCAAGGCTTGGTGGTTATAGGCCAGATCGAAGAGTGATTGAAATTGTTCACAAAGAACTTGGAACTTTGGCAAACCGAGATGGAGCAGCTTTTCCTTTGGACTTTCAGCCGCGACCAGATTTCCAACACATTGGCGGAATTGAATCCGATAGCGAATTTCAAGGATTTGTTGATCAAGCAAAAGACAGAGTGTTGCCGAAAGAATCTGATTTACTAAACGTTGTGACGACGGTTCGGCCACTTAGATCAATCTCGCCGCATATCGAACCCGTGACTACACAAACATCTGGAATTGAGATAGCTTCGCCTGTGACAGATTCAGCTCTCTCGCGTTAGAATATATGAGTGATACGTAATATTCTCTTCTACAAGTTCGTTAACATAGCCGACCCAGACATGACTGTTCGCTGGCAAAAAGAATTATGCGAACGCCTCGAAATAAAAGGTCGAATCATTATCAGCCCACACGGTATTAATGGAACCCTTGGCGGAGATATCGAAAATTTACGTGCATACAAACGGGCGATGAATGTTAGCGGTATTTTTCGTGGCATTTTCTACAAGTGGAGTGACATCCCAGATGATGCGTACCCGAAGTTAAGTGTCCGAGCTCGACCAGAATTAGTTTCATTTGGCGTCCCAGATGAAGTTAAAGTCGACGATGAATTCGGAATCATTGGCGGCGGAGAAAGACTTCGACCGAGAGAGCTCCATGACTTTCTTAGAAAAAATGAGGACGCTGTTTTTTTTGATGGACGTAACTTGTATGAAAGTAGCGTAGGAAAATTTAAGGACGCTGTTATCCCACAAGTAAATACGAGCAAGGAATTTTTGGAAGAAATCGAAAAGCCAGAATATGAACACCTAAAAGATAAGCCAATCATCACATACTGCACCGGTGGAATTCGCTGCGAAATATTAACTGGACTAATGAAAAATCGCGGATATAACAATGTCTACCAGCTTGATGGTGGAATTGTTACTTACGGTAAAGAGTATGGCGACAAGGGTTTCTGGGAAGGTAAATGTTATGTTTTCGATGGTCGAATTCAAGAAGCATTTTCCGATAATGCCAAAACAATAAGTCATTGTCGTGAATGTGGAGCAGTTTCAGATAATTTCTCACATTGTTCCAATGAACCTTGTGGAGCTCAAATGATTATCTGCGAAGAATGTGAAGCTAAAGAACAACCTCATCTCTGCATTGCCTGCGCTTCGTAGCTAATAGATGAAAAATTCTGTATCTTCTACTATTGAGATCAAGGCATCGTCCCAAACAATATTTGAAGTCTTGATTGACCCAAGAAAACATCCTGAAATCGATGGTTCAAATAGCGTTGTTGATTTTATTAAGGCACCCGAAAAGCTAAAACTCGGATCGAAATTTTCGATGCACGTGAGGATGGGTGTTAAGTACCCAATCGTCAACGAAGTAATTCAATTTGAAGAAAACAAAGTCATTGCTTGGCAACATTTTGCAAAACACATTTGGAAATATGAGCTCACAGACAACGGAGATGAAACAACTACAGTGACCGAAACTTGGGACTGGAGTCGATGTCCTTATGTTGAACGTAAAGGGTTAGAGCTTGCAGGTTTTCCTAAGAGGAACTTAGAAAACATCAAAAAGACATTAGAAAATCTTAAGAAACTCTTAGAAGATCTTTAGATTCAGCTTTTAGATCTGATCTGTGGCTCGATCGACAACTGCGTTTCCTGTTATTACAGCATTACGCATTTGTTCACTTAAGTCTCCCATTCCGCCAGGTGAATGAGGAATCAGGATTGTATTTGTTTTACTTGAAGCTCCAATTGCGCTAATGGTATCAAAATATTGAGTCATTAAAACAAGGTTCATAACATCTTCGGCTCTTGCCCCATTTACAGTTTCACTAAATGATTCAACAGACTCTTTAAGGCCTTCAATGATGGCTTTTCGTTGATTTGCTATACCGACACCTTGCAAGGCTTTGCTTTCTGCCTCACCTTCTGCAGCTTTAACAACTCGAATTTTTTCAGCTTCAGCAAGTTCGATTGCTGCTACGCGAGTTCTTTGTGCAGCGTTAATTTCATTCATCGATTGTTTAACCAATGCGTCTGGATCGATGTCGGTAACTAATGCTTTTATAATTCCATAACCAAAGTCATCCATAACAGCGTCGAGTTCTTCTTTTACAGATTGAGCAATATCATCTTTTCTCTCAAAGAGTTCATCAAGAATCAAACCCGGTACACGTGCCCGAACAGTATCGAAAACGAATGAAGTGATTTGTGCTTGTGCGTTCTGAAGACGGTAAAAAGCATCTGTGACTTTGCTTGGGAGAACATAATATTGAACACTCACGATTACAAACACGAAAACGTTATCTTTAGTTTTTGTTTCAACTCGAACATCGAGTTGCATAACTCGAAGCGAAACTCGCCCTACTACTCTATCGATCAATGGAACTTTCACGTTCAAACCAGCAGAGGATACTTTCTTAAATTTTCCGAAACGCTCAACAAGAGCTGCTGTTTGTTGCTTCACTGTAAAAAGCGACATGAACAACAGGATTATGAATAAGAACACAACAATAAGTAAAAAAATAATCATGGCAACTCCAACTTTTGATTTTCTTATTGGCAATACTAATAGAAATATTCGTGTAAAAAGTTCGAAATAGTCTCAAAGTATGGCTAAAACAGCGCAGAGTGCTTCAGTCTGTGGTCGCTTACTTTATAATGTATTTTCCTAATGGAGAGCTGCCAGAGTGGCCGAATGGGCTTGCCTGCTAAGCAAGTGTCCGTCGTAAGATGGACCGAGGGTTCAAATCCCTCGCTCTCCGCCAACCAATACATAAGACGACTCTCAGAAGTAATAAAAACTAGAGATTCGACTAAAATAGATTTCCCTAATGCGGTCGTAGCTCAGTTGGATAGAGCGCCTGTCTACGGAACAGGAGGTCGGGAGTTCGAATCTCTTCGACCGCACTTGAGTGGTTGAAGAGATTCGAACCAACAAACACAGTGAATCTCAGTTCACGCAGTGAACTCTTCGACCGCACAACTATTAAGATTGATATTTAACATGGTCACTTCTACTAACGAAATGTTTAGCGAAAACCTAGGTATTGACATTTCTATAGCTATAGACAATTACGCTGGCGATAAACACGCTGCAGGAAAACAAGCCCTAGAAAAAACGAAATATTCAGATAATGGATACACTTCAATTTCTCATTCAAGAAATTTTGCAGTTGGCGTATCTACACCCAAAAAAAATCATGTTTTAGGCATCGGCGTGGATTTTGAAGAACCACGGTCAATAACTTTGGGCGCGTCCAAAATGTTCCTCACTCCAAATGAAATGGAAAAATTCAAAAGCGTAAACAAGGAGAAATTGCTAGAACTCTGGACCATTAAAGAAGCTCTATTTAAGGCTACTCCTGCAAACAATGGACTATTTTTGCGCAACTTTGAAACAACCCTAGAAAACGGCCATCCAGGTAGAGCAATCTGTCTATTAAAACCAGAACTAGAGTTTACTTACGAGTCAGCCATTCTGCCCCAAGGCATTTTGACAGTTGCTCTGTGTTTTGAAATGAAAAGCAAGGAATCAAATGCCTAGAATTCAATCTGAAACTGTCGTTGATATCGATATCGAAACTGCATTTGCACTCTCTCAAACGTACGGCGAGATTCGATACATGTGGGATCCATTTGTCAAAGAACAGCACTTGTTAAATGGCGCTACAAAGGCTGCCAAAGGAGTTCAAACCAAAACGAAATCGAAACATGGCTTGGAAATGATTTCCGAATATATAACCTACAAACCACCTACGCATGTTGGAATGAAGATGATTAAGGGGCCAAAAATCTTTTCATCGTTTTCTGGTGGCTGGAACTTCACGGAACTTCCTGATGGAAAAACAAAAGCTACTTGGAGAGACAACTTTGTTTCACGACCAAAATTTCTTTCGAAAATAATGGATGCAATCGGAACAAAACTTCTTCAAAAAGATATCGACCAGCGATTAAACGCTTTCAAACATGCGTGTTCGAACCAAGAAATTATCGATAAGTTGAAATAAATTAATATTCGGCTAAAGCACGTCCGACAGCACCTAGTGCTATCTCAATTTCTTCTTCATTAACAACTAGTGGCGGCATGAACCTAATATTGTTACCCCAAGTTCCGGCGTTCATCATCAGCACATTGCTTTGCTCGCGACAATGTTTGATTACATGGGTACAAACTTCTTGATCTGGATTTTTTGTTCCAGGTTCAAGAAATTCCGCAGCAACCATCAACCCAAAACCTCGTACGTCTCCGATTACAGGATAAGTTTTCGCCAATTCTGTGAGCCCATTGCGTAATTGTTCTCCACGCTGTTGCACATTCTCTAGAAACTTTGGATCTTTCATAATTTCAATCGTTGCCAGCGATGCTGCACAACCAATCGGATTTCCTCCATAAGTTCCACCATGGCTACCTGTTGGCCATTGATCCATAATCTCTTTACTTGCCCCAATTGCAGAAAATGGAAATCCACTTGCGATACCTTTAGCCATAATGAGAATGTCGGGTTCTATTCCATAGTGGTCTACCGCAAAAAATTTACCTGTACGACCAAAACCAGCTTGAACTTCGTCGGCGACGAACATTATTCCATGTTCTTTACATCTAGAAACTAAACCTTCTATAAAACGTTTTGGTGCAGGAGCGTATCCTCCTTCACCTTGTTCTGGCTCAATTATTATTGCGGCTGTTTCAGTCGGTGAAGTTTGAGACATAAGCACATAATCGAGCTGTGCCAAACATTCATCGATCGAATTTTCTTGTTCTTCGACACTCCCCAATGGCGAAGGGAAAGGAGCGATAAAAACTCCAGACGGCAATGGAGCATACCCACTTCGATAACCAGTTTTGCTTGTGGTCATGGCCATTGCCATGTGAGTTCGGCCATGAAATGAACCATTGAAAACAATAATATTTGGTCGTTTCGTAACTTGTTTAGCTAACTTGACTGCACCTTCAGTTGCTTCAGCTCCAGAGTTTGCATAGAAAAATGTATCAATTCCTTTAGGTGTAATTGATTCGAGTGCGTCAGCAAGCGGTTGCATCAAGTTATGCGTGTAGCAATTTACCTGAGCATGAATGAACTGTGCAGCTTGATCTTGAATTGCTTTTACAACTTTTGGATGGCAATGGCCGGTTGACACAACTGCTATTCCGGCAGTGAAATCCAAATACTTTGTGCCGTCGGGACTATAAACCCAACACCCTTCGCCTTTTTCTACTTGAATATCAGTAACGTGAAACCATGCTGGAGATAAATAACCTGTCATGGGTTACATGTTACAAGCAATCGCTGCTAAGACTGTTGAACTTGTGGTTTAGTTACGGGTTTTAGCAAGCAATCTAAGAACTTCTAAGTAAATCCAAACTATGGTCACTATTAGTCCATATCCAGCTGCCCAGTTCATATACTTTGGCAAACCTGCTTGAGATCCTCTTTCGATAAAGTCGAAGTCGAGCGCAAGGTTGGATGCAGCAATGATAATGACAAACAATGAGAACCCGATTCCCATTAGACCTGAGTCCCAAACGAGAGGCATTGTTCCACCAAATAGGCTCATAACAATCGTTATCATATAAAAGACCATTATTCCGAGTGTTGCGCCGATAACTACTTTACGAAATCGCTCAGTTACTTTCAAGATTCGAGTTGAATAAAGGGTGTACATGACAAAGACGATCGATCCTGTAGCCAAAATCGCTTGAAAGACTATCCCATTGTATGCATCTTCATATATTTTTGAAATTGCTCCAAGTGCAGCACCAATCGCGAGTGCGTATAGAGGTCCAGTAATTCTTGCTACTTGAGGTTTGAAAGTGGTGATAAGTCCGAATACGAGTGAGAGGATCATTCCGCCAATTAGGACAAGTCCATAACTGCTTTCTGGAACAGAAGTCCAAGCCCAAGTTCCTGATGCGACAACGATCGCAAACAGAACAAGCGCTGCGCGGGCTGAACCAGTAACAGACATCGCATCTGCAGTTCCCGTGAAATCTACAGGCGGATTCACTGAATTTCCAAATGCATCTTGTGCCACTTGACCCGGAGCTGCATAACCTGCTCTCAAGTCTTCACTACTTACATTGTTGAGAGTTTTTTCTAAAACTTTATTTGCCACTTTTAGCCCTTTCAGACATTTGTACGTGCTTATACGTTACAACACCAGAAGTTGGTTTCCTATTTCTGAATTACAACATTTTTATCAACCGTTTTCTCTCCTGCCGTGACTCTGTAAAACTCCTGCTAGCGCCCCGGTGACCTTATACGCGGTTGGAAGATCCAAAAACTCATTTGGACCATGTGCATTGCTTTCGGGACCTAGAACTCCGGTTACCATAAATTGTGATTTCGGATATTTCTGACCCAACATGGCCATAAACGGAATTGTTCCACCTTCGCCCATTACTTGATGCGTATTCCCAAAATACATGTTCGAACTTACCCTAAATGCATGGTTGAGCCAATCTTGGGATTCAGGTGCTGCCCAGCCACTTGCTAAAGAATCTGTCTCTACTCGCACGTGCGCATCAAAGGGAGGGTTTTTCTTCAGTTCTTCAATGACTGCATTGGCTGCAGTTTGAGGATCAACTTCAGGAGGTAACCTAAAGGAAAGTGCGACTTCTATTTTGTCGCGCAAAACATTTCCTGCATTTTGTATATCCGGTAGTCCTTCAATACCGATAATTTCTAATGCTGGCCTATAAGTATTTGATATAAGTTGATCTCTAACTTCTTCTTTGAGTGGCTTTACACCGTCAGCAAATGGAAGACCATGTGCCTGGACCGTACCCAAAATTTCTGCGGTGTTGCTTGCCCCAGCTTTTACAAATTTGGGTATGTCCATGTGAAGCTCTTTTAGTTTCAATTCACCTGTACCAGGTTCTGCAATCCGATCTAGAAGTTCTCTCAAAATATGAAAAGCACTTGGAACAATTCCACCAGCGCCTCCAGAATGAGTTCCTTGATTCAGGACTTTAACTTCCAAGTTGACTTGTAATAATCCTCTTAAAGATTGAGTTATCCAAAGATGTTCATAATCTAGACATCCAGAATCTAAGCACACGACAAGTGAAACTTCACCTAACGGTTTTGCCAAACTCGAATCTAAAACTTCTAAATGAGCTGGAAGATCAGGACTGCCACTTTCTTCGCTGGCTTCAATTACAAGAACAAAACGAGCGTGAGTAATATCGTTTTCTTCCAAGTAACTGATTGCAAGGAATGAGGAGAAAATTGCATAGCCATCGTCTGCTCCACCTCGACCATATAATCGATCTCCAATGTAGTTAGCCGCAAATGGTTCGATTCCGTCACGCCAGTTTTTCATTGGAGGTTGCTTGTCGCTGTGACCATAGATTAAAACAACATCATCACCATCGTAATTTCGAGCAGGAACATCTACAACTAATAGAGGTGTTCTATTTTCTATTTCCTGCACTTTAACAGTTGCATTTACAGGCGCATTCTGTTTCGCAAACTTTTCGAATAGAGAAATTACATTGTCTATGTGCCCATTAGTTTTCCAATTCGAATCAAATGCTGGCGAAACATTTGGTATTGCCATGTACTCATCGAGCGTTGCTTTTACTTTTTCAATCCAAAGTTTTTCAATTTTTAAAATTGAAAAATCTTCCGACAGTTTTTCTAAATCTTTACTTATTGATTGCATATGTGATAATTTATCTCAATACGCATTACAACGATGTGTGTGTCGTGAAGTATTGCGTGCACGGAGTATAAATTGTACATAGGGTGTCGTTTATATAAAGTGCATGCAGTGCTTCTTTCCAATGGGGGAACACTACACGTCGTTGCTTGTGTATAAATTTCAATTACTTTTGCTTTCTGCTTATTAAATTTGCGAGTATCATCTTTAAATCGAAACAACATTTCAACTTCCTGTCACATATGACCTTCTAGCTGTATTCCTATTTGCAATTACCGGTGCACTAATTGCTGTAAAGCGAGGATTCGATCCAGTCGGAGTTTCTATCATTACAATTATTAGTGGTGCTGGAGGTGGAATTCTCCGCGACGCGATTTTTCTTAACATTACCCCTGCAGCGATTCGGGACTGGAGATATTCAGCTGTTCTATTTGCAGCAATGGCAATGGTATTACTCGCTAGACGTTTATTGATTACTAGGCCAATGGCTTTTATCATCATGGCGACTGAAGCTCTTGGTATAGGAATTAACTCAGTTTACGGAACTCAAAGGTCACTAGATATAAAGACAAGCGTATATGCGGCAATAATCGTCGGGCTTGTCAACGGCGTTGGCGGACGACTTATGCGCGACACAGTAATGGGTAGAAAACGTAAAAACCTAGTGCCTGGTCGACTCTATGGAGTGGCGTCTTCTCTAGCAATCGCCGTTTTTCTGATTATGTCTGAATATTTAGACCTCAATGCAGAAGTATCAGCTTGGGCCGCTATATTTTCTGCATTTACAGTTCGAATGGTAGCAATAAAATTCGACATAAAAACGAGAGCTCTAAAAGATTATTATGATCCGAGCGAAATTCTTATCACAAAAGTTCATAGCGTCATTGAACCGATTAAACCTAAAATTTCACAGTTGCGTTATAGAAGAAAATTTATTGAAGAAGAAAAGCCGAAAGAATAGCGTTAGCTTGCGAATAAAGTTAAAGCAGACCACGTCATTGCAATTAGACCAATTGCAATATAAACAAGAGATCGTCCAAGCGGAGCAACTGCCAAGGTTGCCTTTCCGTCTTTAATCTGGTTCTTTGCCAATGTAGCGTTCGTCTGTCTAGAAGTTCGATTGCTGTGCTGTAAAGCTTGTTTAGCTAGATCTTTGTCGTAATTACGGCGCACAATGGCTATCACATTTGCAAGTACCATTGCTGCACCTAATGCTAAAACTAACTCGATCATCGTTTGAGTGTAGAAATTCACACGAAAGCCGATCTGTTTTTATTTGTCAGTTGCAACAATCTCTATTGCTACTGTCGCACTCACTTCTGGATGCAATTCTACTGAAGCAGAATAACTTCCGAGAGCTTTAATTTGTTGACTAAGAGTAACATCTCTTTTATCAATTTCCATTGAAGCAGCTTTTTCAATTTCTTTTGCTACTTGAGCAACAGTTACAGAACCAAAGAGTTTTCCTTCTTCGCCTGCGTTAACGGAAATTGAAACTGATGTTGCATTTAGTTTTTCTGCAACCTCAAGAGCACCAGCTTTTTCTTTTTCTAGCTTGATTGCACGTGCCCGCTGCATTGACTTCGCTTGGTCAACTGCGCCTTTGCTTGCTAGGGTCGCAAAACCTTGAGGAATCAAGTAGTTGCGGGCATAACCGTGAGCTACTTCGACGATATCGCCTGTACGTCCTCGGCCTTTTACATCTTTTCGGAGAATAACTTTCATGATTATGCCTCCTCGCTAGCTACAACTGTTTCAGCTTCGATCAAAGCCTGAGCTTCTTTTTCAACTGTCTGATCTTCAGTTGGAACTTCCTCTATTTTTTCAGACTTTTCAGCTGATTTCTCAGGCTTGTCCGCGCGAGGTGGTCGAGAAGATTTATCGCCTTTATATCCACGTTCCGGCTTCTCTCCACGTGCTTCGCGCTCTACTTGATCGAGAGTACCTTCATCTTCATCTCGTCGTTTCTTCGACTTTGAAGTTACTTGACGAACGTTGAATGGAAGCAATGCCATTTCGCGAGAAATGCGAATTGCCTTCGCGATTTCGCGTTGTTGCTTTTGAGAGTTACCAGTTACATTACGTTGACGAATCTTTGCTCGCTCGCTCATGAACTTTCGAAGCAAATTAACATCTTTGTAGTCGATGTAACTTATGCCTTCGTATGTCAAAATGGAAGTCTTCTTACGAAATTTTCGCGTATCAACTTCTGGAGCTCGTCGTTTTTTATTGTTACCCATGTTTTCCTTTTTTAACTTTCGATTTCTTGGTTGTAGCTACTAGAAAGGCTCGTCGCCGTACTCGTCATAGTTAGGTACAGTTGCTAGTTCTTCTTCTTTTGGTGCACTTTCAGCGCTTGAACCACCAGAGTACGAACCTTGGCCTTCTTTTCGTTCATTTCGGTGAATATCGACTGTTGCCCATCGAAGAGATGGCCCAACTTCGTCGGCAATGATTTCAACAACTGAACGCTTCTGACCTTCTTTAGTTTCATAGCTGCGTTGTTCTAATCGTCCTGTAACAATTACACGACTTCCTTTTTGAACAGATTGGCCGATGTTTTCTGCCATTTCTCTCCATGCAACTACATCGAAGAAACTAACTGCTTCTTGCCATTCGCCGCCACGGTCTTGCCATTTACGGTTTACCGCAACACCGAAACGTGTGTTTGCTTGGCCAGAAGGAGTAAACCGTAGTTCTGGTTCACGAGTTACATTACCAATGATTGTGATTGAATTTGCTGCTGCCATTTTATGTGCCTTTCGCTATTTTTTTGTCTTCGCTATTTCTAGCAAATCGCTACGACAAAAACATCTAATTAAATCTATGCCTTGTATTGTGATTCTGGAATTCGAAGGACCATGTGGCGCACAACTTCAGTGTCTAAACCGAGTTGACGAGACAATTCTGTCATTACATCTGGCTCGGCTTTAGCTTGAATAACAACGTAGTAGCCTTCGTTTTTCTTATTAATTGGGTAAGCAAATTTTCTTTTACCCCAATGATCAACATCTCCAAGGGAAGCCCCTGCTTTAGATATTTGGTCACAATAAGATTTCGTTGAAGACTTAACGTCATTCTCGTCTTGGTCTTGGTCAAAAATGACCATAAGTTCATAAGGTCGCAAATTATCTCCTCTGGATCAGTCCGGGGATATCCCCTGGATGAGTTCGTAGATTCTGGCTTGTTTTGCGACTTGTAGCCAGATACAACGAACAGGTTTATTAAGAAGGGAAAAGTCTATATGATCAGGTGCTGTTTTGGCGAAACGGACAAACGATGTACCTGGCACCCGCGAGTTTCTAGAGTTCTGGATTTATGATCAATTCGAGAGCAGGCCGTCCCAATTGAGTGCGATCCGGACCGGTTGGAGCAATTGGAGTTTCAAATTCACCTTCTGGTCTGACCGAAACTACCGTCAATTTTGCGTCAGCGGTAGGGTGATTTCCTTTTTTCGCCATTTCAATTGCAAGCCTTTCGGCTCCGAAAATAAGCTCTTGGGTTTTAGCTATTGGTTGTTCAAGCATGGCTTCGATATCAATAATCACCGGAAGCAAACCTGCTGGGGCTTTTTGGTAACCCTGAACAGATCTGTCTCGAGATGCGAAGTTTACAGCTCGCGTAATTTGAGGAACGCTAAAGAACAAAGCTGGATTATTCCTTGCTGCAAATTCCGGACTTCCATCAAAACCGACTTCACGCATTTGACGGTAAACGTCTAATGAATCTTCAAGCAATAGATACGCAATTTCAATTTGAACTTCTGCATCTAGATCTGAGAATTTCACAGCGAGCGGATCGGGATTGACAAATGCGCAATTGCGACGAGCTCTAGCATCTTGCATTTGCGAATATACTTCCAATGAAGTCAATGCCTCTTGAAAACCCTTTAAAAATTGGCTCATCTCATCGAGACTTATGCCTTCAAAAATGGGTTCGTCAGAAAATTGAACAGCTTGGGTAGATTTAATACTGGGTCTTGTTTCAAATGCATCAACAGTGAAAATTTTCAAATCTCCTACTGATGTTAAGACAGCTTCCGGATAATCTGCAGAACCATATCTTCCGTTCGCACTTCTTAAAACTGAAAATTCATTTTGATCTGCGACTCGAGCAAATTGACGCAACTGTTTGATCCAGTTGTCAGTAAATTCAATTAGGTCGTCTTCTAAATTTGGATCTAAAAAATCAGAGGGACTTTGAGGAAATTCATGTTGTGGCCCGCTTGACGCACTTGGCCCATTTGGAACGCTTGAAACAAGAGATAAGTGTCTGCGTCTTGATGGATCAGAGTTCACGGTCATTTGCTGTTATCGCCTTTAATTATCGAACTACCAGTATAGGAAATGTCCGCAATAGTCGCAAATGTTCCTTTCGTACTAGCCGCTTTGGGCTGAAACTGCGCTGGAATCAGTTCTTTTCCACCAAACTCTGATTTGTCTAAAGAGTGGTGTTTTCAGTTTCGTCAACCTCGACTATTGCGTTGCCCTTCTGCATTTCTTCAAGTACATCGTCGGCCATATGATAAGTCTCATTTGAATTCGGGAAATTCCCTGATAGCACATCTTCAACAAAGCTCTTCACAGCTTCTTGGCCTAGTTTTTCAAATTCAGAATACTGCCGCACAAATTTTGCTGGCTTATCCTGACCTATTCCCAATAAGTCATGCATCACTAAAACTTGGCCATCAACATGTCGACCTGCACCAATTCCAATAACAGGAATTTCTAATTCTTCGGTAATGGTTCTACTCAATGCGTCTGGGACACATTCGACTACCAGCATTACAGCTCCTGCCTCTTGGACAGCTTTTGCATCCGTCAAAACTTTTTGAGCTTTCTCTAAATCTTTTCCTTGGACTTTATAAGAACCCATTTCTAAAATTGATTGTGGAGTTAATCCGACATGTCCGACCACTGGAATCTTGGCGTCTACAAGTGCTTTAACGGTAGAAACTCGTTCAACTCCTCCTTCGACTTTTACTGCATGCGCGCCACATTGAATTAGCTCAACTGCATTTTCAACAGCTTTTTCAACACTGATGTGATAGCTACCCCAAACCATGTCTGCAACGATTGGTAAATCGCCATTTGTTCTAGCGACTGCAGAAACCAACATTTTCATTTCTGAGTGGGTCATCTTCATTGTGGACTCATAACCAAGCATCACCATCGCGGCAGAGTCTCCGACCAGAACTATATTTGCTCCACCTCCCGTTGCGAAGCGCATCGTTGGAGAATCATATGCAGTAACCATAACGATCGGCTTTGAACCGGCAACAACTTTATTGCTACAAAGTGTGCGAAAAGTTTTTACTGCAAGTGAGCTCATAGTTATAAGTGTAAGCCGGTAAATGAGGTTCGTGCACAATATGTCTACAGCCAGGGTAAATTCATGCGATTGCACTTGTGAGCTCACTATTTGGCTTTAGGCTGTATGAGTGGACGAAAGACTAAAAAAATCGATTTCTAGGTTATCTAACTTATACCGTCAACATTTCGTTCTATATATATGTTTAAAGCTGGTCATTATTGGTCTTGGGCTGAGACTAGTTCTACAAAATAGTTCTCTTATTTCTCTTAATGAAAATAGCGCATTGACACTTTTAATGGGTCAAGACATCTTGGATGGCCGTTTCTCAGTTTTTCGATATGGTCATAATTTCGCCGGAACCCTCGAATATCTTGTAATAGCTCCACTGGTTGCAATATTTGGAATGACAGATGCCGTATCGAAAATTATTCCGCTGGTTTTTTTGATTGCTACTTCAGTTTTGCTTTGGAAAGGATTTGAAAGAACTCCCTACAAAGACAAGATGCGGATAGCTATGGCAATTCTGTGGATCTGGCCAGGCTATTTTGTCTTTTCAAGTTCAAGCATTTCTGGATTCCTTTCAGCTTTGCTTTTACTTTATGCTGGAATTCTTTTCAGCTCGTATTATGCAGCTCACTCTCTCGTAAACCGGCGATACTATTTTCTATTCGCTTTTCTTAGCGGCCTAGCTCTTTGGGTTTATCCGCTCTCTTTCATTTTCAGTTTTGTTTGCTTACTTTGGGTACGGAAGAGCTCTCCTGCGATAAAACAATTCAATCTAAGAGCACTGTCTTTGTTCATGCTCGGGTCAATTCTTTGGTGGGCAAAACTCATCGCCGACAGAGGCGCGAATCTATTTCGCAGTTTTGAAAAAAGTGTCGGTTCTACAAAAAATTTCTATTCAAATAATGGTGAATCTCTGCTGGTTTTCCTGGACATCAAGACAGTAGACAGCCAGAGTTTCATTGCCGGTAATTTGAATTTAGGATTCGCAGTTTTGTACTTAATTTCAATAACAGCGATCGCAGCTGCAATAGTTTATGGAATTCGTAAAGCTTTAAAAACCAAAAAAACTGATTTTGCTTTTCTCTCAGTTTCTCTTTTGCTTTCTTATATTGCAGCTGGTTTATCATTCTGGATTTTTTCAATAGAACTAGGCCCGAGTTTCTATATTGGCTTTGTTTTACCAATATGTTTTGTAGCAATTTTTGCTTTGGATTCAAAACTGTTTTTAGGTCTTGGCGTAAGCGCGATGTTCATTGTTTCAATGTTTTCTTTAATCTCTTCTACGAAATCTACGGATACCCCTAGTCAAAATAGAGTTGCACAGATCACAAAAGAATTGGAAGCAAAAAAAATATCGCGCGCAATTGCTTCACATACTTTGAGTTACCCGATCATTGTTGAAAGCAGAAACGATATAAACGTATCCCCTTTTGACTACAACGCATTCGACCAGAAACGCGCACGCGAAATACAAGCCGACATCGAGGCTATCGTTGCTGAACAAAACGACAAAAATCAAACCGATATTGCACTTTGTGTGCAAGGCGCCTTTGGAACAGCTTTCGAACGGTCCAGCGTCGCAACAACAGATATTTATATCGTTCCCAAGGAATTAAGAAATCAAACTTGGGAAATAATTGAACTTTGCAAACAAAGAACTTAAAAATATTTCGCGACTTTCTATCCGCGATCTTCGCGTCTAATTAGAAAATTCCATTTGCAAGCCGTACAAACTTCAACCAAGTAACGCTTGTAGGCTTTGCCGATTTTGTCAGCGGCATCAAGTTGGTTGTGTTCTGTCACCGGTCTACCATTGCTTTTGCCAAAACCATCGCCATAAAGATAATTGACTTCAAATAAAGGTTCTTTTTTATCTTCATCTGCACAGATCGGGCAATCCCTTTGTGTTAGAGCTCCGTAGTTTTCAGCTACGCGTAAAAGCTCAGGATGGGCATCACAAACATCGAGTCGAGTGAGAATTCCGCGCCTAAAATCGCGAAGTATCCTTCGTCTTGCCAAAATATAATCAACGTGAGGTAGTTGATTTGAGCTCGATTTTGAGCCTGGAGGCGGGGCTGTCATGCTTGCATTGTACGCCAGTTGCCTTATATATCAACCTTTTTCCTACACCCCCTACCCGCGTTGGGCCGATTTACATCCGAAATCGACCCTTTTTTACAACTACGCGGTACAAAAATTGAGCAAAAGCATTGATTCGATATATCGGTACGATATACTTTTACACTTATGTTCGCCCTATCAATTCTCGGTCTCCTTATGGGTGAACCTCTTCACGGGTATGAAATCCGTAAACAACTAAGCGAACTCTTAGGTTTATCAGGAGCAATTAGCTATGGCAGCTTGTATCCAACTCTCGCTCGATTACATAGCCAAGGTCTAGTCACAAGTTCGACTGGAGAACCTTTCCAGCCAAAACCGACGAATAGATTTGCTCAACAAAACGTATTTTCAACTGGTTCACTCTCAGGAGATATTGCCTTTGGATCTCAGTCTCCTTTCGTTCGTAAATCTGCAATTAGCAATCCTCGAAAATCAAAAAAGGTTTACACAATTACAGAAAAAGGTATTGAGTCTTTTAAATCCAAACTTCTTAATTCTTATGTTGAACATGCTGACGACGACAAGGCATTCGTTGCACACTTAGCTTTTTTGAATTATGCAGACGAAAAAGAAACCAAAATTTTCTTGGAAAACAGAACCGCAGCTTTAACAAAAAGGCTCAATGCTATTCCAAGTACAGATCACCAAACTTTAAAACTGTGGCGCGATGTTGAGCGCGAATATATAGAAAACCAAATCGCTTTTCTTCGCACAATGCGCGATGAATTGAATCTCAAAAAATAAGGAGAGAAATGACAAATAATAAAGAAATTCGAGTAGCTATTGCTGGTGTAGGAAACTGCGCAAGCTCGCTATTGCAAGGAATCGAATACTATAAAGATGCAACACCTGGTGAAACAGTTCCAGGCCTAATGCACGTTGAAATGGCTGGCTATCATGTCCGCGACGTAAACGTTGTGTGTGCATTCGATGTCGATGCTGCAAAAGTTGGACAAGACATTTCCAAGGCCATTTTTTCAGGTCAAAACAACACCATTAAGTTTTCTGATGTTCCAGAAAATGGCGTTCAAGTTCTACGTGGACCAACTCTTGACGGTTGGGGAAAATACTACAAAGAAACTTGTGAAGAATCTCCTGCAGAACCAGTTGATGTCGTTCAAGCAATGAAAGACGCAAAAGTTGACGTGATGGTTTCATACCTACCTGTAGGTTCAGAACAAGCACAACGTTTCTACGCACAAGCATGTATCGATGCTGGTGTTGGTTTCGTTAACGCGATTCCTGTATTTATTTCTTCAGACCCAGAGTTTGCAAAGAAATTTACTGACGCAAAACTTCCAATTGTTGGAGACGACATTAAGAGCCAAGTTGGTGCAACTATTGTTCACCGTATCCTTGCTCGTTTGATGGAAGACCGAGGAATGATTCTTGACCGAACATACCAACTCAATGTTGGTGGAAACATGGACTTCAAGAACATGCTCGAACGTGACCGTTTAGAATCAAAGAAAATTTCAAAGACACAAGCTGTTACTTCTCAGCTCGACAACGGAATCGAAGCTGGAAACGTGCACATTGGGCCTTCTGACCACGTTGGTTGGTTAGATGACCGCAAGTGGGCTTACATCCGCCTTGAAGGACGAAACTTTGGTGACGTTCCTCTAAACATCGAACTTAAGCTTGAAGTTTGGGACTCACCAAACTCCGCTGGAGTGATCATCGATGCTCTTCGTTGCGCAAAAATCGCAATGGATAGAGGATTGGGCGGACCACTTGAAGGCGCAAGCGCGTACTTCATGAAATCACCAGCGAAACAATTCCACGATGACGTTGCTTACCAAATGGTTGAGGACTTCATAAAAGAATAAGAACAAATCAAACAAATAAATACAAAATGGCGGGCTTTTTGGCTCGCCATTTCTATTTGAGAGATTTTCTGCACATCTGTATTTCACAAAATTGGGATTTATTACTAGTCTGCGAACAGATGCTTTCACTGAGCCATCAACGACAGGAGTCACATGCCCTCAGCAGAAGAAGTGTTCATTTCTCAAATAGAGAGATATAACGCAGGTCAAGCAAGTGTCACAAAATTTTTTGACAGAGGTTTGACTGCACTCGGCTTTTCAAATGATCCCGAAATGGTTCAAACATTTAGTGCTGCAATCAGCAACGGAATTTTAGATAAAGTTCGAAATCACGGAAAAATTGGACCACTTTTGTCAGGACTTTCCAGAGCCGGAACTCAACATGCTTTAGATGTTCTCTCGAATGTTTTCAAAATGCCTGACTTATTCAACCGAGTCGTCGCAGCCCATAAGCAAATAGTCTTTCTAAATCTTGTAGACGCTTGTAATTCGCAAGCCCGACATGTTGCCAAAGTCGGAATTGGATATGGCATTCTCGACGAAGCCGATAGCATACTGATTTCAGAAAATTTACAACGACTCCTTAAGAAGAACGATCCATACTGCGACGAGATTATTGTCGCCATTGCTGAAAGAGGGTTGTTGGATCGATTGAACCCAAACCAAATGAGCGAGTTCACATTAAAGTTACTTGAACTAGATGAACCACGTTCATCAACGCTAATTAAAGAAATTCAAGAAGCAATTGAGATTGCCAATATGAGTCACGATTTAGAAACTCCGTCAATACAACCAAACATGCCACTTTCAGTTCGACCAAGAAAAGATTTATCCCTGCTTGCCCCACCAAAAGGTGAGGCATTAAGCAGGGATTAATAAATTTTTACTTAGTTTTCTATTCGAAGTGATCAGCTACAAAAGCTGAAATTCTTCTCCGTGCTTGCGCTGGCGAAAGCTGACTTTTTTCTAGCAGAACAGCTACACCAATTAAAACAAGAGCTCCGAAACCAATCCAAGCCCAAACTGGAATAACATTTGCGACGTCAAAGATTTGACGAACAATGTACACACCTAGGAAAACAGTTCCTAGAACAAGTGGAGCAATAATTTTTCTCCAAGCACCGATCGCAATCGAGATGGTTGCAGTTCCAGCACCGATTAAGGTGAAATAGTCTTCTCCTAGAATAATTGAATCCATAAATGTTGCTAAGAAGAACAATACAAGCGGAAATGAGTACGCAATCCAACTCGATACGTTTGTTTGCTCAATCGCTCGCTCTGAACTTACTTTTGATGGAAATACATTGCGATTGAACATTCCCAACGCAATTAAACCAATACAGATTGGTGCTACATAAAGCGTCAGAGATTCAATTCCTTGGGCACTAAGCGTTATCCAAAGACCAATTGTTGACACAGTGGCTCCTATTGGGATTAGTGCCACTACTGATCGGATGATTCCAATGGAAACAACAATCAAACCAAGTATGAACATTGCCTGGCCAAAAGATTCTCCAGAATCAACGGCGAATAGCGTACCTAGAGTTGCACTGACACCCGCGTTGACCCAACTTCCAAGTTCATTACCCTTCATATATGTGGACAACAAAATCCAAACGCCACTGGCCCCTATCAGTACTAATGAAGTTGTTGAATTGTCGAGATTGAAATAATCGCCGACAGCATAAACGCCTGCAACAAATGTTCCTGCTGCAAGAATCAAAGCCAACGAATCTTTGCCTCGTACAGATTGCACAAGGGCAATTACCACAACCACACCAGCAAAAATTGCTCCAGCTAAAGGATCAACAAAGAAACCGCAAGTCATCGTTGTTAAATACGCAACTGCTAAAAGTGCGGCCGATGGCCTAATCTTCAAACCGATTACATTTGATTCGTTTCCAGACTCTTTTGAAACAAGATCGAAGAATTGTGCACAAGCCAATCCAACTATGAAAATAAAACCAACTTGATAGACTTCAGTATCTCCTACAAAATCTTTTGCTAGAAATCCAATAGCCGCGAATCCATATACCAACAACCAGATTGCAGAAACTGTCGCAGAAATTGATTGCAAATTCCTATCCGATTTGTCGCTTACAACAAGACCGTAGGCTAAAGAGGTAAGAAATGCTAACCCGACTATTATTCTCACTGCATTAGGAGAATCATTCGACGCTCCAACGTACAAGCTCGTCAAAGTCAATGGAATCAATACAGTTCCTAAGAAATGTTTTTTAAATGCAATACAAACAGCTATCGAAACCATGAGGGCAATCGTCAATCGTGTTTCAAATTCACTTCTGTTAATAAAATCAGTCAATTCCAGTGCAGTAAATGCCGCAAAAAATGCAATTATCGACAGATTTAAACTGTGTCCGATGTTTCGATCGGTAACATAAGCAACAATTCCAACACATAGGAAAAGCAACAGACCCAATGTCTGATCAGAAGTTAAGAATGCGACTTCGCTTGAGTGTGAGCTAAGCGAAAATGCAAAAAATGTCATCGCAAAAACTACTGAAACATAACTTTCAATAATCAAAATTGAAATGTTGAACCCTTTAGATAAACTTTCAATTCTCGACGAAAAGAAAGAATCATTTTTTGCAAACAAGAGCACAGACTGCGCAACCAAAAGCAATACAGGAGCTATCAAGTACATGTCGCCCAGAGCTAATGAATCGCTTGTAAAGCTCATCAAAAGATAAGGAACTACCGTTGCGGGAATCAAAGAAAGAATCCACATGGCTTTTTGAGTTCTCGCGGCCAAGACTGTCGCAAGGAAAAGACCTAACGCTGTTGCGAGCGAATATCCCCAATGGGTTCCACTAACAAAACCAAAGCCTGCAATTGTACCTTTACCCGTGTTAATGATTGGTTGAATCAAAGTCAGGATTGGCGAAAATCCAACCACAGCCAAAAGATAAATCGAAGGTTTAGAAAGCTTTGGGATAACAGCTAAACCAATGATTACTGGAATCATATATAGCGCCGCTGGGATAGAACCAAAAACAGTTTCTTCCAAAGAGGAAAGCCCGAGAGCTATTAGAGCTGTTGATGCAATAGAAGCTGGCAATAAAACAGGGCTCTTGTATACCCTCGAGATACCATAAAACCATGCCACACAAAAGAATCCTTCTAAAAGCATGAATTGTCTCCATGGCAAAATTGCTTCCATATTGCCGGACAACAAAACGATTGGAGTCAAGAAGATCGCCAAGTGAGTGAAAATACTTCCCATCACAGGTAGCGACTTAGATAAAAACTGTCCGGTACCGAAACACATCGCGGCAATCATTGCGATGATTCCAAACTTGGCAGCATTTGGAAAGTCATTCCAACCGGACCAAACAAAAATAGTTGCGCTCAACATTAAAAGTGTTGAACCTGTAACGCCGAGCCAAGCCACCGCTTTGCTTTGTACATTAGATTTTTTTTCGAGCGACTCGTTGTTTTGAGCTTGCGCATCGAAAGTGTTTTGAGTTGTGTATGTGTTTTCGTTCATGTGACCATTGTCACATCGGAAAGAGCTGGTTTACAATGCTCTAAGGCCCCCAAATCCCACTAGGGACTCCCCAAATTTATCCTATAAACAGGGATTTTGAGCCTCGCATTTGAGATTAAATCTCGTTTTCATCAATATACTCAAGCAACTCTGCTCTTCCTCGAACATGAAGTTTGCTCATAATATTTCTTGTATGGTTTTCTACAGTTTTAGGTGAAATAAATAGTTCTTCACCAATCTGTCGATAGCTATATCCTTTTGCTATTGAGCGTAGAACTTCTTTTTCTCTTTCAGACAATGTACTTTTTTCAGTGTCTTGATTTTCAGTTTTTGCCATACGGCGAAATTCACTTAATACACACGAAGCAAGATGCGGCGTGATTGCTGGTTGACCCGCAGCTACAGACTTTATTGCTTCAATCAATTCTTCTGTAGAAGCGGTTTTTAAAATGTAACCAAGCGCTCCGGCCGCTACAGTGTCGAGTAAATCACGTTCATGATCTGAAGCTGTCAGGATTAATATAGGATATTTTTGACTGCATTTTTTTACAACAAACATTCCTCCTCCATCACCCATATTTAGGTCTGAAATTATTACGTCTGGTGAGGTTTTGAGTGCAAGATCTACAAGTTCTGCTGCATTTGATGCTGTTCCCAAAATTTCAAACTCTGCTTTTAGTTCGGCAGAAATTCCTGAAATCCACAATGGATGGTCATCTCCCAAAACTATTTTTAAACCCATCTAGCTTTTGCTCTTTTCTGCTCGAACATTCCTTGGCAATCTGATTTCTACTTCTGTTCCGCTTTCCGGACCGGACTTTATTTTTACGCTTCCACCTACGTCTTCAACTCTCGCAATAACAGATCCTTTTAGTCCTTGCCTAGAATTTTCACCATCAGCAACTTCATTTGATAATGCACGTTCAACGTCGAAACCTTTACCGTCGTCACGAATAGATACAACAATCTCATCTTCGATTGGTTCACAATAAATATTCACCGATGTAGCTTCGGAATGTTTTGCAACATTTGTTAGACATTCCAGGCAGGCTCCGCTCAATGCTTTAATTTCAGTTTTTGAAAGATCTCCGATATCAGGCGCGACCACTATGGCAACAGGTATAGAGCTTAATTTCGCAAACTTTTCTGATACTTCTTCGAGAGCTTCATGAATTCTAACTACCGAATCTGTATTTTTAGATTGATTGGTAAACAAAAAGGACCGCAATTGTTTTTCCTGATTTGCCGCCAGATCAATGATTTCTGGTTCCTTTGAACGTTTTTGGATAATTACAAGCGTTTGAAGCACGCCATCATGAAGCGTTCTTGCAATGTTATCTCTGGCGTGGGCTTGAGAAAGTTCGCCTCCAGCCCTTCGAAGAATTGTAACTACTCCACCTACCAATGCACCCGCCAAACAAAATGTAACGGTCGTTGATAGTAGAGATAGCGATCTTGAAGCGGTTAGTTCATTACCATTGATTAGCATTGCAACAGTTCTAGCCAAACCAATAATTATTCCTCCTGCTACTCCACCCTTGATGCCATATGCGACACCAGCCATGAGCACACTCGCGAGGATATATTGTGAACCAAAAGCTAAAGTCGATGATGTTGTGCCTTGCGCATAAAAAATTCCACCAAGAACGGTAATTACACTCGCAAAAATCAGTTCAGAAACCACAAAACTAGAACTCATAAGTATTGATGGATCTCTTCTGGAAATTTGTTGAATCGTTATTGAAATAACAATTAGAGCCCCAGAAGCCATAATTGCAAAAGTTGGAAATTCAAGCTTGTCGTAGGTGAATCCGACAACTGCGGCTGCAAATATTGCAGCAACAATTCGATACCAACAAAGGGCTTTGATTATTCCGTATTCCACTCAACGATTCTATTCGCTCTGTAGAGATACAAAATCCCATTGCTAGCCAGTAATTTATCTAACGATCAGCAGCTTGGATTCCCAGATCTTGTGCAGAGAGGTTGTCGTATATTTCTCTACCCGCTCGAGATGAACTCGGCAGACCTAAGGTTTTTGCCAAGAAGGCTTGTCTTCCTCCGTTGTTTTCAAATGCAGCAATAATGGCTGTTTTTTCTTCATCTAAGAACTTTTCGACGCGTTCAAGGTTTTGGGGTCCTTCTTCGTTTCGAAAATCAAAGTTAACTGCGCAAATGAGATTTACATAACCTTGCATGATTCTCTCGACATCATCGAGTTTGTCTTGTTGCCATTGAAAATCCGGGTCACTAGTATCAAGTTCGAATCGAGCAATAGACTCTCTGTAGGCACTCCATGCTTTGAACCTTGCAGCCAAGCCGGCAGTTAAGGCAACATTTTCGTCTTCGGAATTTCGAGCTAACGATCTTCCATTTTCCGGAAGTATTACTTCGCGGGTGAGAGTAACTCGAATTCCTTCAGGTAAATCTGTTCCATAAAAAACAGGTCCGTGCGGACGCACTGGCTCACCTGTCGATTCTGCATCATTGCGTGCTCGCCAATCAATTATTGGTTCATATTTCCATTGAGCTTCGTAACGAGAAAGCCACTCTTTGTATCTTGGGCCTGCTTGTTCTAACGCTGATTTCAATGCTCCCACTATGACTCCGTTCAATCTGTGACACTTATAGAGAATTCTACCAGAATGCAACATTGTGGCGCATTTGCGCAGGTAGGGCGCTATCGACTTACATTGTTATATGACAACTACTTTAGCAAGGGCAATTGAATACGGTTACGGCGTAACTGACTCGGAAATCCGACTTATCGGAGATGTTGAGTCGAAAAGAATTTTAGTATTAGGAGCCGGAGAACTTTCATCTCCTGTAACTCTTGCACAAGCTGGTGCTCACGTTATTGTTGTTGACCCTTCTGCCGAACGCGTCTCTATGACCGCGAAAATGGCCACTCAAAATGAAACCCGCGTTGAATTCCACGAAGGTGAATTTGCCGATTTAGCTTTTTTGCGCGCCGACTCAATTGACAAAGTTTTTTCTCCACTTGTATTAGATGAAATCGAAGACCTCGATAGAGTCATTCGTCAAAGTCAAAGAGTTCTGCGGACAAACGGTTCAATGATTGTTTCGTTTGAACATCCACTTGCCCGGATAGTTGAAAGAGAAGATTTACCCAGCTCACCAGGAGTTTTACCACTAGGAACTCCAAGAATAACTAGAAGCTTTTTCGATAACACTGAATATGAATCAATGCGTAATGGACAAAGAGTTACGGTATACCCTCGATCTATCTCACATGTTCACGAGCTTTTTATGCGTCATGGTTTCAAGGTTGATGCAATTTGCGAACCTGCGCCCGAATTTTCAAACGAACCAATTGTTATGGTTCCTCCAGTTGTAATTTTCCGAGCTAGAAAAGAAGGCTTATAAGTTTTCTTTTGCCCAAGTATCTAAAAGCTCAAATGCTTGCGACTCTTCAATAGGGCCATTCTCGAGCCGGTGTTCAAGAAGAAAATCTAAAGCTTTCCCAACTTGGGGACCTGGTTTTAATTTTAAGTATTCCATGACTTGAGCCCCATCTAAATGAGGTCGAATTTTCTTTAATTCTTCTTTCTTACCAAGTTCAACAATTCGTTCTTCGAGCGAATCCATTCGATCCTGCAATTGTTGAGCACGTTTTGGGTTACGAGTAGTGCAATCACAACGTTGAAGATGATTCAAATCGTCGAGTAGATCACCTGCATCGCGCACGTATCTACGAACTGCAGAGTCTGTCCATCCCATGGCATACGTGTGAATTCGCAAGTGTAGAAAAACGAGCTGACTAACATCTCGAATCATTTCTTTTGAAAAAGCCAGCTCTCGCATGCGTTTTCGAGCCATCTTTGCACCGACTACTTCATGGTGATGAAAAGATACTCCGTGTTCTCCTATAGCTCGGGTCGCAGGTTTAGCTATGTCGTGTAAAAGTGCAGCTAAACGAACTCGAAGTTCTGGTCGAGTGTTGGCAACAACCGCAATAGTGTGCACAAGAACATCTTTATGAGTATGAATTGGATCTTGTTCAAGACTCATAGCATTTAACTCTGGCAAGAATTCGTCAGAAAGTTTTGTTTCACTTAAAAAATACAATCCGGCGCTAGGGTCTGGAACGACTAGTAGCTTGCAAAGTTCATCTCGAATTCTTTCTGCAGATACGATCTTCATTCGAGATCTCATCTCGACGACCGCATCCACCAACTCTTTATCAGGAACGCATTCAAAACGTGCAATAAATCTTGCAGCTCTCATCATTCGAAGTGGGTCGTCAGAAAACGAAATTTCTGGTGATAAAGGAGTACGTAAACGCTTATTTATAAGGTCGTCTAAACCATTGTAGGGATCGACAAGTTGTGCGTTTGGCAGAGAAAATGCCATTGCATTAATCGTAAAATCGCGACGAGAAAGATCAACTTCTAGAGAATCTCCGAATTCAACTTCAGGTTTTCGCGACTCACTAACGTAAATTTCTTTACGATAAGTTGTTATCTCAAATTCTTGGTTCTCAAAACGGGCGCCTATTGTCCCAAAAGCTTCGCCTTGATTCCAAACGTCTTGCGCACATTGAGATAGAACTTTCTTTATTTGATCTGGGCGTGCATTGGTGCATATGTCAATGTCATAGGCATCTTGTCCGAGAATTACATCCCTAACGCTTCCCCCAACTACATAAAATTCAAATCCAGCGTCAACAAAAAACTTTGAAAGTTTAAATACAGGAGAATCCGATTGAGTTAGCGTCGAAAGCTGCTTTGCGAGTTCCATAAAAATTCTTCTCTATTGATTCTGGTGGGCTTCCTAGGTTAGTAAAGCAACAAAATCAATTTAATATCGACGTTTTGAATTTAGCGTATCGCGAATGATGTATCGCTTTGTTCAACTTTGCGAATAGATCAAAACACGTTATAGAAAATATATTACTAATTGGTAAATAAAAGCTTATAAAAACGGGCAAATAGGTCGTATTACCTAGTAGAGAGGTTGGGGGACAAATGAATGAGACACTAAGAAAGACAAAGGCAAAGAGGATACGTGTCCTTGGTGTACTTGGAATTCTATTGGTTGTTGGTTTAGCAGCACTTTCGATTTCACCGACAGGAAAGATAAGTCAAAATCAGGCTTTAGCTTCTTCAGCTAAGCCTGCGTTGGCATTTCCGAGCGTTGCTAATCCAGCTCCCCCAGCGAATGCTTGCGAATCAATGCAAGTGCTTGTACTTCTTGACCGTTCGGGATCAGTAACTAATCAAGGTCCTGCAGTAGTTCAAAAGTACAAGGATCAAGTTAAAAAAGTTTGGACAACTCTTTCTAACATTTCTAAAACCTATGGCGGATTTACTTCAGGATACCTTTGGGCATTCGCAGGAAGAACAGCTGACCAAATGCCACTATTGCTTCAAGGTGACAACAACAATGACGGTGTTGTAAACGAAGAAGACCGAAACCTAAATAACAACGATGTGCTTGCAAAATATCACGCAATGACCCAAGACATCTACTTCCGCAACGACTACCAACCAATGTTTCCTTCAAATCAACTATCGAGCTACGGATACAACCCTAAAAACGAAGACACGAGATACTTCAAATTGCCAAATTACACGAACTGGCATGAATCTTTCTTAATGGCACAAGAGACAATTGGTGCAGCGAATGCTCCAAGTTCAAGCGCGAGAGATTATTCGATGGTAATCATCGTAACTGATGGAGATCCGACCGTAAACGATGGACCAAACCACACTTGGGATACATTTGCTAGAAGAAAGAATACAGATGAAGTCCACGATGGATCTACAAGCACAACATCGCACGTGACTCGTACGAAAGAAGTTGTTGACGCACTTCGCAACGGACAGAATGTTAGAGACTCTTCACAAACATTCACCCCAGTTCAGGTTTATGGTGTCCTAATTGGAGGAAACAATTCAAGTAAGGCTCGCATGGACTCAGCCTATGGTTCAGGCAACTGGTTTGCTTCTAGCAACTTCGATTCCACTCTAGGATCACAGTTGCTAAACATCGTGAGCCAAACATGTCCTCCTGCAGCAACGATAACAGGAAACATGAGCGCTCAAATCGTCTCAGGTCCAAGCAGCGTAATCGAAGATAGCGATGCAACGTACTTGGTTGATGTAACAAACACCGGCACTGCATCTCTAGACGACGTTGCAGTAAGCAATGGAACTGTTATTGATCTACCGGCAGACTCTAACTACACTTCGGATGGAATTCTCTCACCAGGAAAGAAAAGGCGCTTCCAAGTTACTGTACATGTTGGAGGAGGTTCCACGAGCACTACGGTAACCATACCTTATAGCGCCCAAGTTGCTGAAGATCCGTCAATTATGCTTCCCGGTTCACCCATGAACTTGGGCGGAAATCTAACTTCGCTTCTATCGGTAAGTTTGGTACCAAGACCAGCATAAAAAAATTATTCAGAACGAATCGATTCCATCATCGCACGAAGTTCAGTTGGATTAGTGGCATTACCTATTGCTTCTCTCCTTGTAACCAACGCGTCACCAAAAAGTTGCAACAGAGATTGATCGAGAGTGTGCATTCCGTAATATTCACCATCAGCAATAATGTCATCTAGTTCGAGTTGACGATCTCCCGGATCAACAATGCGATCAAAAATCCTTGATGTCATTGTCATAACTTCACAAGCGGGTATTCGTCCCACACCATCAACTTTAGTGATTAGTTTTTGACAGATAATTCCTTTAAGACTTGAAGCCAACATTGTTCGTGCAGACCTTTGTTGATGTTCTGGGAACATATCCACAATCTTTTGAATAGTCTCAGTTGCATTAGTGGTGTGCAAAGTGCTTAAAACTAAGTGACCTGTTTCTGCAGCTGCAATGGCAGCTTTAGCAGTCTCTAGATCTGCCAATTCACCGATCAGAATAACATCAGGGTCTTGTCGAATAATTCGTTTCATTGCAGTCGTGTAGTTATCTGTGTCGGTCCCAATTTCACGTTGGTTTACAATAGAAAGTTGGTCTTTATGGAGAACTTCAATAGGATCTTCAATAGTAACTATATGTCGAGCTTGAGTCTGATTTATATGGTCAATCATTGCTGCCAGAGTGGTTGTTGTACCACTTCCTGCAGGTCCACATACCAAAATAAGTCCATGGTGTTCATCGCTTAATTTTCTAACTGCTGTTGGTAAACCTAAATCTTCAAAATTTGGGATACCCGGCACAACTCTTCTAAAGACCATGCCGACAGTTCCACGCTGTCTGAAAACATTTACTCTAAAGCGACCCAAACCAGGAACTGCATAAGCAAAATCTGATTCGGAATTAGCTATGAACTCATCAGCCCGATGTTTAGGCATGATAGTGAATGCAATTCTTTCAGTATCGCTTGGATTAATCGGAGTGAATTCAGTTTCTTCCAATCGACCATCAATTCGAACTCGAGGTCGTGAACCAACTTTCACGTGCAAATCTGAAGCTCCAACATGGATAGCAAAGCGCAATAATTCATCTAAATCAACCATGCTTATATATCGTCCATAAATATCGAGCACTTAATGTAATTGTATGCATTTTTCGTATTTTTCGCTCGATTCTCACAGTAGTGGCGAATAAAGCGAAGCCCAACAAAAACGCCTAATCTTAGAACCTACATGTTTTATTCTAAATTTAACGCGCGAAACCCGATTGGGTTAGTAAACATAATCCTTATTACCGTAGTCATTTCATTTGCAATGTTCCCGCAAAGCTCCTATGGAACAAAGAACAATTCACTCACCAGTAACGCACGCCAAAAAAGTGATTCTGAGTTTTCTTTAACTTTTCTAAGCCCATATACGATCGCTAATTCGCCTATAAATGCGCAAATAAGAACTGAAGACACTTCCACTCCTATAAAAATTGAAGTCATGTCTTCCACAAGTACCCAAAGTGAACTATTTAACTTTGTTGAAGACCTGGGTGCTCGGAGAGTAAGAGACACCCTGGAAATCCCTTTTTCTTCGCTAGTGCCAGACGCCAATATTCAGAATACCTACAATTTTCAGATACCGGTTAATGGTGAAGGACCAACCTCTCTATCGATGCAGGGTGCAAATATTTACCCGATTGCAATCAGTCAAGGGAGCAACGAAGACAAACTACGAACACAATATAGTTTTGTTACTTCTGTTCCTAGCGTGGGATCCGACGGTGCAGCTTTTTCTCAGAAGTTAAAGCTTCTTAATTTTCTTAAATTCCAACCCGTTATTGATCGTGTTTCGATGGTCGATGAAGACGGAAATCTAAGCGAAAAAGGTCTTGAAACTGCGGAATTATTGGATTCAACGCAGCAAACTCTTATTGAGGTTTCTAACTTAAATACCGCAAATACTGTATTGATCAATCCGGACGCAATTGATGGCTACAACTTCTTAAATGACATCCGGGGATCTAATGAAGAAACCCAACCTTTCTATGTCAAAGAACCCTTACCAACAACAGAATATCTGGCTGATACTTTTGTTCCGATTAATATCGCAGAACTTGAAAAACAAGGAACAAATGAAGAATTTGCGAATCTGCTAAATAAAAGTCGCGACCTTTTGAAAGAGGAAGGAATTCGAGCGCCTGGACGCACTCTGATAACCCAGTCGTTAACTCAAGACACTTTAAAACAATTCATTGATAGCGGGATAGATCAAGTCATCGTTGAAGACCAAACTTTTAGAAACAATCAACGGCCTAAAACGAAATTCGCTAGATTAAAATCAGGTTCGAACTCCATTGATGTTGCAACGTACGACACTGAAATTGAGTCTAAGCTCCCAAATTCACTATCTTCAGCATCTAAAGCAAACTACCTAGTTGCAGCAACAAGCGTTATCGCACTAGAGGCTCCGAGCAATCTAAGAGGCTTCATTTTGCCTTTAAACCTTGAAAAACTGGATCAAAGAACTGTTACCTTATATTTAAGCGCAATCAAGAACAGTCCTCTTGTACAGGCTCAAACCTCTAGCCAATTCTTTAATCAAGATTTACTAGATAAATCATTGAGCAAACAATTAGAACAAGCTGATTTTCCTAGAAAAGTTTCTGATCCAGTAAATAAAAGTCAGGTAGAAGAAACAATTCTCTTTGCCAATGCGGCATCTTCTGTTTACGAAACAGGATCCATCCAATTTAATCAAGCTTCATGGATGAAACTTTCAGTGTTTTCCGCCGTGGACCTGAAGAGCTCAAAAATTGTGAATCCAGAAGCTGCCGAAAAATTAGTGTCAGACGTGAGTTCAAAAATTGAACTTCCGAAAAAACGGACTTTAACGATTACCTCTCGAGAAAATAACATACCCGTTACGATTCAGAAGACGACGCCTGAGACTTTAAATGTCACGGTTAGAATTTCGTCGAATAGACTTTTGTTTCCCGAGGGAGACAGTTTTCCTTTGGAACTCGAGGAAGAAAACACGACTGTGACAATTCCAGTTAAAGCCAGAACTTCTGGTTCGTTTCCGATATCAATAGAGATAATAACTCCTGTTGAATCGGTGATAATCGCTGAACAAACGGCAACTGTTCGTTCCACGACTCTTTCTGGTACTGGAGTTTTTATTGCAGTAGGTTCAATAATATTTCTCGCTCTTTGGTGGGCTTCTCATTATAAAAAAACGAGAAAAAAGGCCATTGCACCTGTGTTACAAATCAACAAAGAAAAGAGCGGTTAAAAGTGGCTCTTTCAAATAGCGCAAAACAATCCGCATTTGTATTCGGTGGAACCTTAACATCAAGGATTCTTGGTTTTATTCGCTTAGTTCTGATCGGCACAACGCTTGGATATACACGTTTAGCTGACTCATACTCGATCGCAAACGAAACTCCAAACATGATGTATGAACTGATGCTTGGAAGTTTAATTGCTGCGACGATGCTTCCATTTTTTGTCGAACAGTACAAAAGAAAAGACAAACAAGCTGATCAAGCATTAATGACTTTTGTTTTTACTGCTGCGCTTTCATTAACTTTTCTGACGCTCATTTTGGCCCCATTTTTAGCGGATTTAATGACTTCACTAAATACTTCAAGTACTGCTAACGCACAAAGAAACTTGGTCATTTTTTTCCTCATGTTTTTCTTGCCTCAAATATTTTTCTATGCAATGACGTCTGCAATTCAAGCTTATTTGAACGCCAGATCAAGATTTGTTGCAGCGGCCTATGCTCCCATAATTAACAATATTGTAGTAATTGGAGTCTTGCTTTATGTTCGATCTCGCATCGAAGATTTTGATGTACCTTTGAGCAAAATAAAAACTCTCGACTTAACAATCATTCTTAGTTTTGGCACAACTTTGGGTGTTGCGTTGATTACGGTTGTTTTGTCATTTGCCTATATAAATGCAGGTGGGAGCTTTAAATTTACCTCTATAAAACACCCAAATATCCGGTCTTTAGTGTCCAGATCGAAATGGATGGTTGCCTATGCCGTCGTAAACCAGGTAACACTTTTCATCATCATCGCATTTGCCAATTCGATTCAAGGTGGCGTTGTTATGTATTTGGTCGCCTGGTCTTTCTTCCAACTTCCTCATGGCTTAATTGCCAATTCAATTATGACAACAATGCTTCCAAGAATTACCCACACTTTGGAAGTTGCTAAAGACAACATAAACAAAATTCAAATGGGTAGTGAGACTTCTCTTCTGACTCGTCAAGTGGGTACAGGCTTAGTGATTCTTATGGCAGGATTTTCGGCATTGACGGTTTCAGTTGCAACTCCGGCGCTAGTGCTATTTATCTCACACGGAGAAATATCGGTTGAGCAGGGAGAACACACCGCGCGAGTGCTAATTGGTTTTATTGCATTTCTTCCAGCATTTTCCCTTTATTTGTTCGGAGTACGACTTGCTAATTCGTTCAACATAACTCGTACTGCGTTCTTCATAAACGTTGCTCAGAATTCATTGAATATAATTTTGGCTTTCATCCTTAAAGAGACCTTCACAACAGTTGGGCTCGCTTTCGCTTTTTCAGCTTCTTATTTTCTTGTGCTTCCAATCACAATTTATGTCACTTCGAAATATCTTGGAGGCCCTATGGTTGATGTGAAGACGAGTTCCGTCATGACCGTTACGAGTACCGTCGCTGGAATCGCAGGATATTTTGTCTCCATCTCGACCGACAATAGATATCTCGGTGTTGTATTTGGTGCATCGATTTGCCTTGTTTTATTAGCTATTGGAGCACTTATTGTTCAAAAACAACTTCTCGAATTGAAAGATCTCGTCTATACGCGGAAAGCTAAAACCAGCAATGACCTCTAAAGAACTGTCGCCAGACCGGTTCGCCTTTAATAAAAAGATGTCCTCAAAAGGAATTCGAGAGCAGTTTTTAGGGTTCGATAATCAAACCCACCTCCCCGTTGTTATTGAAACCTTGCATGATTCGTTTAAAAACGATCAGGACTCAAACAGAGCAATTGAATCAGAAGTAGAAGTTACTAGGCGTCTAAAAAGTCCCTATTTTGTTGAGTTTATTGGCTGTTTTGTTAAAGACGAAAAGAAATATTACGTTTATAATTTCGTTGACGCAGAACCAATATCGAATGCATCTTTTCTCTCTTCACTTTCAGCACGTGACATCTGCAGTTTCATATCTAAGAGCGTAAAGGCCATAGCCTTCGCGCATTCTCTTGGCGTAATTCACGGCGCATTGAGCTCCGACTCAATACTGATCACGCCGTCAAACGAACCTGTAATTATTGGTTTTAACGAACTTTGGGTCGAGCCAATCACGGATCCTGGAATCGTACATGGAGTAAGTCAATATCAATGTGCTGCACCTGAGTTATTCCAAGGCGTACCAATTGATGCATCCTGTGATTTTTATGCTTTAGGAAGAATTGCAAAATACATATTCGAGGTTTCAATAGAAAAACGAAGCGACCCTAAACCAATTGAGTCGCTTGAGATCGTTCGTGCAAAAGAGATCATATTTTCTCTATGCTCTCTCGAAAGACAACATAGATACAGTGCAGCACAATTATTAATTGACCCTGAATTTCTTGGGTCAATGGCCACTCCTCCACAAGGCAATGCGAAACTTAATTTGTCAAAAAAAGAACTTAAAAAAATTCGCAAGAATCTTCGTAGAGACAAAACTCAGTTGCGTAAACCTATGAACGACCAAACGCGGATTGCTCTCAGTTTGGGCTTAAAAATCATTGCAATCATTTTTGCTGGTATGGTTACGCTGCTACTAATACTCAGGTTTGGTTAGCTCGCTTCGTTTAAGCTTACAAACGTGTTTAAGATCGAGCCACCAAACGACATCGAGATTGCCAGCGCCCAGAAAAACGATGCTGATTCATTGTTAACAGTTATTCAAAAGACTTCTCCATACGTTTTGAACTTGTGTAAATCTTGGTGTAGGCCACCGCTAGAAAGTGAAGATGTAGCCCAAGAAACCCTCATTTTAATAGCTAAAAAGCTTAATTCTTATGAATCCCGATCAGCCTATTTCACCTGGGTTTATAGCGTTACTTACAGAACTTTTTTAGATGCTTTCCGTAAGCAATCGCGAAGAGAAAAAATAGCAAAGATGGAAAGCCTCGACGATGACCAAAAAAAGTTTGACACAAAATTAGATTTGGAAACGGAGAACAACGACGACAAGTCAGCTGTGGCAGAAATGCTAAATGAAGCTCTCGGAAAATTGTCAGAATCTCACAGTCAAATATTGATTCTCATTGACGCTAAAGGAGAGTCGTATACAAAAGTAGCCTCTGACCTGGGAATTCCGGTAGGAACAGTGCGGTCACGATTAGCAAGAGCCCGTATCCAATTGAGAAATGAAATTGAATCAAACGGAACTAATTCACAAGCTAATGACGTCTTATCTACCGAGGAAACAAAATGAATTATCCAATAAAACAATCTGATCTAATCGAGGGCTTGGCGACTGATGATGAACAAGCAACGCTAATCGTCATCGAAGCAATCCTTTCAGACACCTATGTCGATCTTGAACTGTCGGATGAATCAAAACGAGAAGCACATAAAACTCTGATAGAAAACTGGCCGAAGTTTGGCGAATATTCTGACCTGATCTATGCCCAAAAAGCACTCATGACAAGGCCTTTTGCCGACAGGACATCTGCGCTTGAAACGTTTGAAATTGAAGCTGATTCTCTCTCAAATTCAAAACAAATCGCGCAGCAGGCTTTTAAAATGTCCAGATTAAACCAGAAAAATAATTCAAGAATCAAGATTCTGTCTGGAATTGCTGTCGCCGCTATGTCAGCCTTTTTATTTATTGGAGTGACGTCTACTCTTTCCGAACAAAACACTGGAAGAAAATCAAGCGTGTTGCGTTCTTCTACAGAAGTCTCAGATGAAAAAACTGGGAACACGACAGATTCAACTGTTTCCACGGCGATGTCACCAGATACAGGCTCGTTAAAGGAAATCTCTTCTTCTGAAAATTCGTCTGATTATACAGCTGGCTCAGACAAAGTAGTCTCAACTCAACCTCAGGTATCTACAACTGTTCAAAAGGACACAACAACAGTCACTAAAACTACGAGTAATTCCAGTTCAGAGGCAGAAAACTTGAAGATTTCAGTTATTCAAATCGCCATTGCCTTTTTGATCGCTGCAGGATTGTTTTGGCTGACGCTTTTGTACTTAAAGCGTCGAAAAAAGTCTTAAAGAAAATCAGTTATCGACATTAGGCATCGATTAGCCTCCAGGGTCTAACATGGTCATCTACTTCAAAAGGAGTCATAATGGCTGAGTGGACTAAAACGGTTTTAGACACCATAGATAGCGTTGTTGAAATCTCAACAGAGAAGGTTGTTCGACCTGCTCATAGAGCTGCAAAGTTCACAGTATATGGAATGGTAGTTGCCACCCTTGTGATTTTGATTCTATTCTTCCTGGTTATTGCCGCTTTTAAAGCAACAGTTATCGGAGTTGGAGTATGGGGAGCTTACCTAGTTTGGGGCGGAATATTCTTTGCCTTAGGTGCGCTTCTATGGGTTAAGAAATAGGAATTAGATTTTAAGGAAATTATGACAGTTCGAGATGTGATTATTATTGGTTCAGGTCCCTCTGGATATACCGCAGCGATTTATGCTGCACGTGCAAACCTAAATCCTTTAGTTATTGAAGGTGCTGCTGCTGGTGGTCAACTTATGACGACAACCGAAGTTGAAAATTTCCCTGGTTTTGCTGATGGAATCCTTGGTCCAGAGCTTATGGACCAGTTCAAAAAACAAGCTGCTCGGTTTAATTCGGAGTTCATTACTGAAGATGTAACCAAAGTTGAACTTGAAGGAAAAATTAAGAAGGTTTTCGTTGGAGATGCTGAATATCAAGCAAAAACAGTAATTATCTCCACTGGCGCAAAAGCAAAAATGATCGGCTTAGAATCCGAACAACGCCTTTTAGGTTATGGTGTTTCAACTTGTGCAACGTGTGACGGATTCTTTTATTCAGGACACAAGATTGCAGTAGTTGGGGGTGGAGATTCAGCTCTTGAGGAAGCGCTGTTTTTAACAAGATTCGGCGATCACGTCACTGTTATTCACCGACGAGACACTCTTCGCGCTTCAAAAATTATGCAAGATCGCGCTATGGCTAACGAAAAGATCACATTCAGTTTTAATAAAGAAGTAATTGAAGTTCTAGGTGAAACTAAGGTTTCTGGGCTTAAACTTCGTGACACTGTCTCAGGGGAGGAATCCCAATTGGATGTCACTGGTTTGTTTGTGGCTATTGGTCACACACCAAATACTTCCCTGTTCAAAGGCGTTATCGACACTGACGAACTTGATTATATTCAAACTGTCGGTAAGGGTACGCAAACCAATGTTCCCGGGGTTTTTGCAGCTGGCGATGTTGCGGACCATGTTTACAGACAAGCGATCACAGCAGCTGGCACAGGAGCAATGGCAGCAATCGAGGCAGAACGCTACATAGAAGCAAACGAATAACTTTGTTACCTCGGGAAGATTCTTGAGCTTTTAGACGTTCAAGCTAGAATACAATCAAAGAATTGAGCGCAAGCTCAATAGGGAAGGAAATTCATGAGCTCAGCAAGTACATTAAATGTCGATTCGTTCGATGAAGCAATCTCGACAAGCGACAAGCCAATCATCGTTGATTTTTGGGCAGAATGGTGTGGTCCTTGCAAAATGATTGCTCCAGTTTTAGATGAAATTGCCTCTGAAAACTCAGAAAAAATTAGCGTAGGTAAGGTTAACGTAGATGAGAACCCTGACTTAGCTCGGCGATTCGAAGTTATGAGCATACCCACATTGATAGTTTTCCAAAACGGTGAACCAATCAAGCGATTAGTAGGCGCAAAGAATAAAGCTGGTCTACTCGAAGATTTGTCTGATATAATTTAAACCTCCGTTTCGTAACAATTATACCTTAAGGGGGGATTTGGCAATGGATGAGGCTCCCCTTGGGAAACTAGAAGAATCTTCTATTTCTGCTGTTCAGTCTCGTCTAATCCGACTTGGGTATGACATTCCTGAAAATGAACTCTCAGAACTAGGTCCAGAAACCATCCGAGCTCTTAAGGCCTACCAAGAAATTCATGGCCTACCTGTAACTTGCGAGGTAGATGAAAACACTTGGAACGAATTAATTACTTCTGCGTATCGTTTAGGAGATCGACTTCTTTACGAACGACAACCTATGTTCCGAGGTGACGATGTCGCCGAATTGCAACATAGACTAAATTCTTTGGGATTTGATTCTGGTCGAGAAGACGGAATTTTCCGAGCTGAAACGGCGCAAGCTCTAAGAGATTTCCAACGCAACATGGCAATTAGTTCTGATGGAATCTGTGGACCTAATACGGTAATAGCTTTAGCTCGTGTATCTACATTCGCTTCCGGTTCAGCAACCAACATTCGTGAAAAATTGAAATGGCAATTAAGGAAAAATTCAGATACTTACCGAGTTGGTATTTGTATCGACCCTTCTTTCACAATAGTCGGAGACCGGCTTATAAAAGAACTATTTGAGCTTGGCATGAAAGTTCCGCTCTATTGCGAAGGCGGCGATCAAGCAGATATCGCAGCCCAAGCAAACGAGAATAAAATAGATTTCTTATTTTCTATTGCTCCGTCATTTAGTGCAACGGGAAGATGCGTGTTTTTCTCAAATTCTCGATACCGCTCTCTTGTCGGAGCTAGCCTTGCAGGAACTATCCAGCACGAGTTGTCGAAAGTATTAAAGTCAGACCCTGATGATATAGTCGGACGAATGTACCCACTTTTGAGATCTTCTCAAATGCCTTCAGTTATCATTGAACTTTGCGATACCACAGATATATCAATGATCAAAAGAGTGAGAGAACAAAGTACTGAAATCGCGACCGCTATCGCCAGAGGAATCGATGCAGTTGTAAAACAATCTGATCGAATCTAACTAGAGTTTTTAATAGTCTATGCGTTGATTTCAGCTTGGTTTTCAGCCATTAGAAGATATATTCTTTCTAAATCTTCTAGAGTTGAAAAATCTATTGAGATTTTCCCTTTATCTGAACCCATAGAAATACTCACTCGAGTATTTAGATAATCACCAAGCAAAGATTCCAATTCGATCAACCCAGGTGCTCTCAATTGAGTTTTCTTAGCAGTTTTAGTGAGATCAATTTCGTCCTCTGAAACAGCGCGAATTGCCTCTTCAACTGCTCGCACAGACCATCCTTCACTAACTGCCTGCTTCGCGATCTTCTCTTGGAAGACACGATCAGGGGAACCGAGCAATGCACGAGCATGACCCATCGAGAGTCTTGAATCACGAACCATTTTTTGGATAGATGGCGGTAATACAAGAAGACGAAGAGTATTAGTAATTGCAGTTCGGCTTTTACCCAGTCTCTTGGCAACTTGGTCGTGAGTTAATTTAAACTCCTCGATTAGCTGTTGGTAGGCTGCTGCTTCTTCCAATGGATTTAAGTCACTTCTTTGAACATTTTCAACAATTGATTGTTCTAAAGAAATCGTGTCGTCTACGTCACGAATTAAAGCCGGTATAGCTGTGAGCCCAACGCGTTTTGCTGCTCTCCATCGTCGCTCTCCCGCTATGATTTCGTAGCCCGCATCTGTTGGTCTTACTAAAATTGGTTGCAGTACACCGAGTTCACGAATCGAATCCGCCAAAGTAGACAGCGCTTCTTCGTCAAAATATTTTCTTGGCTGCAAAGGGTTCGGAGAAACCTCTGCTACCGGAACTGTATCAATTCCTGTAACTGTTGTTGCCTGATTTTCGCTTGGTATAAGTGAGCCTAAGCCCTTACCCAATCCGCTTGCTCTCGCCATTTCTGACTTCCTTTGCTAGTTCTCGATATGCAATTGCGCCTCGAGATGTTGGATCAAATGTAGTTATCGGTTGACCAAATGATGGTGCTTCGGAAAGCCTCACCGTTCGGGGTATTACAGTTTTATAAACTTTGGCACCGAAGTGCTCACGCACCTCAGATTCAACTTGCTCAGCGAGCTTAGTACGAGCATCGTACATAGTGAGGACAATTCCCCTCATCTCAAGTTCTTGATTCAAATTCGATTTTACAAGTCCGACATTACGAAGAAGCTGGCCTAGTCCTTCAAGTGCATAGTATTCACATTGAATGGGGACAATAACATCGTCAGAAGCTGCCAAAGCATTGACTGTGAGTAGACCCAATGAAGGCGGACAGTCAATCAATACATAGTCGTAATCGTCTTTGATTTCAGAAATTGCTCTTTTTAGCTTCATCTCTCTTGAAAAGGCTGGAACCAGTTCTATTTCTGCGCCAGCTAAGTCAATAGTGGCAGGCACAACGAATAGATTCCTAACAGATGTTGGTTCAGTGCAGTCATCTAAAGATTTGTCGTTGATAATAACGTCGTATACAGATCCTTCAAGGTCCCTGTGTTGTATTCCTAAACCAGTTGTTGCATTGCCTTGAGGGTCGAGGTCGATAACCAGGACACGACCACCTGATGCTGCAAGCGATGCTCCTAGGTTCACCGAAGTGGTAGTTTTACCCACTCCGCCTTTTTGATTTGCTATCGAAATTACCCTGGGAAGTTCATATACCTCTTCCTCAACAGGTTCTGTTTTGGCAGGCTCAGTCGCAGGCGGAGCTGACTCTATTTTTGGAGCCTCGACAGGGGTTGCTTCGGATTCCGTTTTGTTCTCAACATTTTCAGTTGAATCCTGGGCTTCCTGGTCTCTACGAACATGAGAAAAAATTCTCAGGCTTCGTCTTCTTAAATCATCGTTCACTAAAACCTCCTTGGAAGTTCATAACTCTAGTTCGAGTTTTGAAAATTTCCAAATGCGAGACAATTTAGGTTTCACGTGAAACATTTATCTACCAAAGCGGGTATTTTTTAATCAATTTAGACGATCGAGGATAATTGGTTTTCAAAGCTTCAGACTTAATGATATGAGCAACGTGACTTTCGTTATTTTCCAGAACGTTCAGAAAATCAAGTCCGATGTCCTCGAGCTTTGTTGTATCCCACCGTTCGACTTCATCTATTGGCCGGCCACTGACAAAAAGGCTTCCTCCCACTTTCAGAAATCCCGACGCGCACTCCGCTGTCGTTGCAGGAGGACCAAACCCTCTTGCTACAACAACTTCAAATTTCTCGCGATATTTCTCACTTTGGGCCAGTACCTCTGCCCTGCCATTTATTATCGTGAATCTATCTCTTAATCCTTCATATTGCTCAGCAATTGTATTGAGGAAATTTGTTCTTTTCTGCATTGCATCAAGAGCTACGATTTCAATGTCTGGATTTAGATGAAGCCAAACCAAACTTGGTAGTCCTCCGCCAGCCCCTAAATCTAAAGCTCGTGATATGCCATCTGGAATTGCAGTAAGAAAATCAATGGAGTGTTTGATCTGATTCCCTAAAGGCTGAGGAGATAAGAATCCATATTCTTGAGACCTCTCTAGAGATGACATTAGGTCTTCATATGAATAGCGGATATGGGAATTAGACATCTCATGATCCTAGTTGATTTTGGGCAAAAAGAAAGCCGGCTAAATGCCGGCTTTCAAATTCGAGATTATCTGATTTACTCGTCAGAAGCTTCGCTTTCACCTACCATGATTACGACTCTTCGTTTAGGGTCGTATCCTTCAGAAGTGGTTGTGATTCCATCGATCTCTGAAATCGTGTCATGAACGATCTTTCGATCTGCCGCGATCATTGGTTCTAACACTTGAGTTCTTCCTGTCTCTTTAACCTTGGCAGCCAAATTCGAAGCAAATTCCGCCAAAGCATCTTTTCGCTTGGCTCGGTAGCCTCCAACGTCCAAGTACATTCTTGCAGTAAAGCCACCAACTTTAGCTTGAACCACTGCTCTCATTAGCTCTTCAACAGCAAACAGTGTTGAACCTCGAGAACCGATCAAAAGTCCAACTTGTTTTCCATCGACAGAAACATGAATTACTTCCTCTTCTGTCACAGAATCGATCTTGCAGGAATCATCGAAGTATTTAACTAATCCAGCTAGAAAGTCCTTTGCATACTGAGCTTGTGTTTCCAAAGGAGCCGCGTACTCTCTTTTCTGCGTTTCTTCAGATTCCATGGTCTCTTGAGTTTCTTCCATTATTTTCTCTTCTTTCTTATTGCTTCGCGTATCTTTCGTCGAAGACTTAGGTTTAGAACTTTGTTTGCTAGAAGTAGGTTTACGTTCGCTTCCTCGTCGCTTTTTGTCTCTTGGCTTTTCTCTCGAAATAGGTTTAACTCGAGCCCTAATCCTAGCCTCATTTCCACCCAATCCAAAAACTCCCTTTTTAGGTTCAGAAATAATCTCATATTCGAGTTCTTTTTCTTTCACGCCTAATGTGTCTAATGCACTTTCGATAGCTGAATCCAGAGATTTCCCAGTTGTTTCAATCCATTCCATATTTTTCCTTTCTAAAAATAGAGCGCTATTTTTTCTTTCGTTTTTGTCGCGCTAAGCCAGCCTTATAATCCGGGTCTTTATCAACTTCCTTAGCCGACCCCTTATTATCTTTGCTATCTTCCTTTTCCCTATGAGGGATAATCAATTTTCGATAAAGCAATTCTTGCTGACAAGCTCTCCAAGTTGAAGAAGTTAAAATGTAGAGGTTAGGTCCAGCGGGTAGAATCACACCGGAAATTGAAATACCTATAGGAAAGATGTATTTCAAAAACTTCATTTGAGTAGGTGTATTCGGATTAATTTTTTGTTGACGTGACATTGAAATGTAAGATGTTGCCGCTAACAAAATGATAAGAACCAGATATGCAACTACAACCCAAAACGTTGGGTTTGTATAATTCTTCAAACTAGTTTGAAGCTCTAGTCCAAAAAATTCCTTACTGACTGGTAACTTAGCCGCTAGTTCTTCCGCTCTAGCTGGACTAAAACCCGCTTTCGTTAGCTCAGCTGCATTAGAACGGCAAAGTTCTGCAGTCTCTAATGGAGCACATAAGTCTTTAAAAAGCCTTGAATTAGTACTTGTGAATTTTTCCGGTTCTTTAACTACTCTAAATATGGAGAACAAAAATGGCATCTGGACCAAAGTAGGCAAGCAGCTTCCAAGTGGATTGACTCCCGTTTCTTTATAAAGAGCCATTGTTTCTTCGCTTAATTTTTGTCTGTCGTCCTTATATTTTGCCTGTAAAGCTTTCATTTGAGGCTGCAGCGCTTGCATTGCAAGCATAGATTTTGTCTGCTTGTGCGTTAGAGGAAATATCAATAACATCACCATTAGTGTCACAAGGATGATTGCCACTCCAACATTTGGAACGTATTCATAGATTTCTGCAATTAGCCAAGCAATAACAGTCTCAAACGGCAATAAAAGTTTATCCATTTTATTTTTACTCTCTAATTCCTGATACAGCTCTTCAAATTTTATCTACAGTATTGAAGCTTTCGAACAACAAAACCAAACATTTAACAACACATTCTATTACGGCTGACAATGAAAAACTCACTTGGAACTATCAGTATTACTTTCCGTATTAGTTTTTGGTAAATCCTGGTCAGAGTGCTTTTTTAGTGGAACATAATCAAACCCTCCAGGATGAAAAGGGTGACATTTTAAAAGTCTGACAGTTGAAAGTCGTACAGCTTTAATCGCGCCGTAATTTGCAAGGGCATCTCTCGCATATGTCGAACACGACGGAATAAATCTGCACGTGTTCGGGATGATTTTTGATATAAAACGATAGATAGCCAAAGCAATAAACAATACCCACCAAATTGGATTGAGTAATCTGATTTTTAAGCCAGGTGAAGTGAATGGATTAAACATGTTGTTTCATTTCAGCGAGGAAAAGAAGGCTGAAATTGACTTCTGAGCGTCAACAAAACTCACTTCTCCAGAAACATTTTTAGAAGCCCCAACCATCAACATCAAACCGTTTGTGTATTTCGATTTTACAGATTGATCTCGAACTATCTCTCTAACACGGCGTTTAAATCGATTTCGTTTTACTGCATTTCCATATTTTTTGGAGATTGCAAATGCAAGACGCACGGGGATTTCATTATTGGTTTCTTCAATAAAATATCTAATCCAAATTGGATTTTCGTTGAAATACTTTCCCTTGGAAATATTATCCCAACTTGATTTGCCCCTTATTTTCCAGAGTTTTGAGGACTTCATAACCACACGGTATTAATGTGAGAGGAAAGAATTTATGCACTTAGGCGCTTGCGACCTTTTAGTCGTCGTCGTTTAAGAACTGATCGGCCAGCTTTTGTTGACATACGTAGTTTGAAACCATGTTTGCGAGAACGCTTACGATTACTTGGTTGGAATGTGCGCTTTGTTGACATGACGACCTCTTATAAATTTAAAGTATTTCTATTTGTAGAACTAAATATCCTAGCAAGGGCTACTAATTTTCACCAATTATGGCCATTTATTACATTCTATTAGTCTGTGGAAATCAATAAATTATGATAAGTGGATAACTCTTTTTGTGTTTGGACTTCATTTAGTGTTAGTTTCTCATCTCAATATTAGATAGGCCTTATTTCTAAGCTGAGATATTGGCCCCAAAGGCTCGATGAGAGTGTATCCACAAGTGTGGATAAGACTGTGGATTAAGTATGGAAAGCCCAACAATTTTAACATCCGCCCAACAAGTTTGGGATCTAATAGCTACACAAATCCGAGAGCAACTTTCACAAGCTGCGTGGAACACTTGGTTTACAGGATGTCGTGTAGATTCAAAATCAGTAACCGATGAAATCATCATTCTTGTGCCTTCTAGCGTTGCACACGAAAAAATAACATCTGCATTTAAGTCAATTATTGATGACGCAATTGAAAGTATCTCAGATACCCCCATCAAAATAAGTTTCGTAGTCGAAACAAAAAATCGTGAAGAAGATAGCGTTATTGACTTACGCGAAAAAGAAAAATTTGAAGCACCTGTAAGTGAAGAACAAACACCTTATCGTGCTGAGCAAACACCTGGACAAAATCCGAACGTTTATGAGCATGATGAGACTGGTTTAAATCCTAGATATACATTCGACCATTTTGTTATTGGAACTTCGAATAGGTTTGCCCATGCTGCAGCCCTTTCAGTAGCTGAATCTCCTGCTAGATCGTATAATCCGTTGTTTATTTATGGATCCGCAGGACTTGGAAAAACTCACCTTTTACATGCCATTGGACACTATGTAATAAAGATGTTTCCTAACAAAAGAATTCGATATGTATCAACTGAAACTTTGATGAATGAATTCGTTGAATCAATTAGAACAAACTCAATGCAGTCTTTCAAAAAACGATATCGAGAAGTTGATGTTTTATTGGTTGATGACATTCAATTTTTAGAAAAAAGCAAGCAATTGCAAGAAGAGTTCTTCCACACTTTTAATTCACTTCATGGTTCAGCTAGCCAAATAGTTTTAAGTTCTGACCGGCCACCAAAGTCAATTCAGACCTTAGAAGATAGGCTCAGGAGCCGTTTCGAATGGGGATTGATTACCGATGTTCAACCTCCTGAATTTGAAACTCGCTTAGCTATTTTGCGTAAAAAAGCTTATTCAGAAGGACTCCATAATGTGCCTGATGAAGTAATGACTTTTATAGCAAACAACATTTCCGATAACGTTAGAGAACTAGAAGGAGCATTAATTCGTGTCGCTGCTTACTCGTCTTTGCATCGAGCAGATCTAAACGAAGAAGTTGCAAAACAAGTTCTTTCAGATTTACTTCCAGCCAATAAAACAAGGGTTATTACACCCCAAGTAATTTTGGAAGAGACTGCACTTATGTTTAGTTGGAGTGTTGAAGACCTTTGTGGATCCTCAAGAAGAAGACCGCTAGTTACTGCAAGACAAGTCGGTATGTATGTTTTTAGGGAACTAACTGATTACTCTTTTCCTAGAATCGCAGAAGTATTTGGTGGACGAGACCACACAACTGTTATGCATGCAGTTGAGAAAATAAAGCGTCAGATGACTGAAAAGGCGACTGTATTTGAACAAGTGAATGAATTAATCGGTAGAATTAAAATGGGTCCTGATACAAACAACTCCTCTGGTCAATCTTCTCAATATCCAAACCTTTCAGGTTATCCAGGAGGCAACTAGTGGATAACGTTGTGGATAACTGTGGATTGTTAGGGTTGCATAAGGGTATAACCTTGGGTACTAAGATCTATACTAAAGGGAACCTGTGGATAACTGTGGACGATATGTGGACAAATTTATGTGCCTTTATCAGGGATAATACAACTTTATCCACTATCCACAGACCAATAACTATTAAGAACTTTCTTTATACATTTAATAAACTTGGAGGAACAATATGAAAATTCAAATAGAACGAGACACGTTCCTGGACGCCTTGCAAAGTGCATCTCGAGCAGTCTCCACACGTGCAGGTGCTTTACCAGTTCTTTCAGGAGTACAAATCGTTGCTCGTGGTAATGATGTAACCATTACAGGTTCTGATCTAGATCTAACTGTAAAAGTAAATGTTATGGCTCACACACAAGGCGATGGTGTAGTTGTTTTGAGCGCGCGTTTAGTTTCTGACATTGTTCGTTCCCTGGAAGAGGGAACAGTCACATTGGAAGTAAAGGATTCATCTGCAACACTAACTTCGGGAAGATCAAGTTTCACACTTCGAACTTTGAATGCGGATGAGTACCCACGTCTTAATGCTGTTGAAGGCGAAGGTGTAAGGGTTCAAGCAGAGTCGTTTAACGAAGGATTAAAGCAAGTAATTGTTGCTGCTAGCAAGGATGAAGCTCGGCCAATTCTCTGCGGAGTTTTGTTGAGCTCAACAGATAATGGATTGCGCTTTGTAGCAACAGATTCATATCGTTTGGCATTGCGAGATGTTGAAGGTATTTCTATTTTGAAATCTGGATCTTCAGTTTTGGTGCCTGCAAAAGGTTTGAGCGAAGTTCAACGGTTATTAAACAAGGGTGAAGTCGAAGTCGTTCTAGGTGAACGAGAAGTTAGTTTTTCTGTAGAAAATGCGGTAATTACTATGAGACTTATCGAGGGCGATTACCCTAACTACGAACAGCTCATACCAAAGGGTTATCCAAACGTTGTAACTATTTCTAGAGAAGCCTTGGCAGAAGCAGTAAAACGTGTTCGCCTTGTTGCACAAGACCGAAATTCACAACCTATTCGACTTATCATGAAAACAGACGGAATTGAACTTCGCCAGGTTGCTCAAGAAATTGGTGAAGCAAGCGAATATGTTGATGCCAAAGTTGAAGGTGCCGAAATCGAAGTTGCTTTTAATTCAGAGTATTTACTTGATGGATTAGCTGCATCTGGTAGCGATGAAGTCATGATTGAAACGCTCGACCCATTGAAGCCTGCAACTCTAAGAGGAACAGATCAAGAAACTTTCACATATCTTTTAATGCCTGTTCGCGTTAGCTAAAGGTAATTTCATGCACGTAACGTCTCTTTCGCTTAGAGATATTCGTATTATTGAAAAATGTGATATTGATTTAGATAAAGGTGTGACCGTTTTCGTTGGTGATAACGGACAAGGTAAAACTTCGATCCTTGAATCAATTTATTGGGCATGCCACCTTAAAAGTTTTCGTCATGTTTCCACTGATGACATAATTAGAAAAAACTGTGATCAAGCTCAAATTCGAATTGATATTACAGACGATTTAAGACCTCAAGATATCGTGGCGAATCTAAATAGGGTAGGACGAGACAATGTCCTGGTAAATGGCCAAAAACTTCGCAGAAATAGCGACTTGTTGGGCACTTTAAGAGTGAGTATTTTTACACCGGATGATCTAGATATTATTAAGGGTTCTTCTTCATTGCGTCGCGAAGTTATTGACGACACTTTGTTTCAGATATCAAAAAAATATGTTGCTGCAAGTAAAGATTATTCGAGAGCTTTAAAACAAAAGAATGCTTATTTGAAATCTGACGAATTTAATGATGGAGTTTTAGATGTTTTAAATTCTTCACTTATTGCTTCAGGTTCCCAAATAATTAGAGCGCGTTTAGTTGCTTTGCAAAGTTTTCGAAGTGTTCTGCAAGATGCTTACAATCACATTTCTGGAGAGAACTCTCAAATTGTAATTAGATATATTTCTAAGATTTTCGGCAACGATCATGGCGAAGAAATAGATGCAGACGAAGATATTTCGATCGAGCAATTAGAAGAACTTTATGGCAGAAAAATCGAAGAGTATTCTGCAATTGAACATCGAAGAGGGCATTGCATAGTCGGCCCTCATCGCGATGATTTGGCGATTTTTATTCATGATCGAGATTCACGAACTCAAGCCAGCCAAGGCGAACAAAGGTCTATGGCTTTGGCTCTTAAAATGGCCTTTCATACCCTAGTAACTCAAAAAACGGGAGATAACCCTGTTTTGTTACTAGATGATGTGTTTTCAGAGCTTGACCTAGGGAGAACACACCGATTGGTGGAATGCCTGCCAGCAGCTCAGACGTTTGTTACAACAGCAACTGACATTCCGGCGAGTTTGAAAGTCAATGAAACCTTTGAAGTATCGTCAGGTATGGTAAAAAAGTCGAAGTTTAGTTAGGATCTAAAAGTGGCAAGCCAAAGATCATTAAATGCAACCGAACTTGTGCTTTTGGAAAAAGTCGAAAACGAAAGTGCTAAATCTACACTTTCAATGAAAGACTGTGTTTCACAATTCGCGGAAACATCTGTAGGAAATAGCGTTGTAGTTGTTTCAAGTATTCATTCAATTTGGGAATCCGTTGTTGGTCCTGACACTGCTCAACATGTAAAAGTTCGTCACGTTCGAAACGGAGTTCTTTATGTTGCTGTTGATCATCCTGCATGGAGTACACAACTGAAATACATGCAAGAACGAATTGTCTCAGAGCTGTCTAAAGCTCTTGTGAATGAAGAAATTACTTCTATTCACATGTCAGTATCTAGAAAATAGGCAATTTAACAGCACTTTTGTGCCAAAGAATACAAATCTCGATTTCTGTTGACCTATCTGCAATTAGTGTTATATTCGTATTACAGGGAAAAGGGCTCTTGGCATAATACCCAAAGAGCTAAGTGGGGAACATGGATGGCTGACAACAAGCCCGTTAAAAAGGGCGAAATTACTGATAGAACAGTCCAAGAAAAACGACTTCACGAAGGCGTTATGGACTTAATGCGATTTACTGAAGGCTACTTCGATAGGTCTCATCGACTTGGTCAAGCCATGGTTTCTCAATCCACAATGATGTATGACGTTTCGCATCGAGTCGCATATTCACGATCTGATGTCAATGAACGAGAAGTCCAAGGTTTTTTACGTAGAGGTACTCAAAGTCCTCAAATCAGAGGCAAGTCAAGGCGAAATGCTCGTGAACAACAAGCTAGAGCTGTCCTACTTGAAGATTCTGTTGATCTAGGTCAGCTGATGGTTCAAATTGAAGCCTTGAAAGAACTAGAAATCCAAGCTCAAGAATTAAGCAAAGTGGAACCACAAATCCCAAGCATTCTGGTTCTGGATGGTTCTAAAAACCATGAGACAGCAAAGGCTCTAGGTCTTGAACTACTCGACTCTTCTGTAATCATGGAACTTGATATTGAACGAGATTTTGCCCCTAGAGGTATGGTTCCAGGAGTAACTTTTAAGCGAGAGAGAATTCCTTTTTCTCAAGAATTTATTGACGTTTTTAGATCAGGTTTCGTCAACAATGATGGATTCGGATATAACCTCGACGAAGATACGGTAGATGGTCTCAATGTTTTTAGAGAAATCGAAGGTATGACTGAATATGCCTATCTAGCCTATATGGATGGTAAAGCAGTTTCTATCGTGTCGTTCAGTGTTGATGAACATAACAAAGCATACATAAATAACGTAGCTACCGATCCCGAATATCGAGGGCAAGGAATATCTCGAGCGCTTTTAGAACATTCAATCGAAGATGTTGCATCAATGGGAGTTACAACTGTTGGACTTTATACTGAAATAGGCGGTCTCGAAAGCTATTACAACAGTATTGGTTTTGAATCTTTAGGTGTTGTTCGCAACTATGGCGCGTCAATTACTAGAGATTTAGATCAAGGCGTCGGCCAACCTCATCAACCTGATGTTCTTGTAAGGTAGCAATTTTTTCACGCAATTTCTGTGTCTAAAATCTATCTTTTTATTGCATCGATTAGTGATTAAATTCTGATGATTTTCAGCAATTTTTTTAGGGCAGAAATCAGACATTTTTTCACCTCAAAAATGTGTGTTCGCCAGCATTTTTGTCTCAGTTTTCTGGTAGTATTAGTTACTCGAAAAATCGACAAATATTGGATAGAAAAACATGGCATACGCAGCAAAAGATATAACAGTTCTTAAAGGACTTGAGCCTGTTCGAGAACGACCAGGAATGTACATTGGTTCGACTGGACCGACAGGTCTGCACCACTTGGTATACGAAGTTGTAGATAACTCAGTCGACGAAGCAATGGCTGGCCACTGTACTGAAATTAATGTGATTTTACATAGCGATGGAAGCTGTTCAGTTCAAGACAACGGCCGTGGAATTCCTGTAGATCCACACCCTGAATATGAAGGAATGTCTGCTGCTGAAGTTGTTTTAACAGTACTTCACGCTGGTGGAAAATTTGGTGGCGAAGGCTACAAGATTTCAGGTGGACTTCACGGTGTTGGTATTTCAGTTGTTAATGCTCTTTCTTCTCAACTTGATCTAACTATTAATAGAGATGGTGCTATTCATGCACTTACATTTAAAGACGGTGGAAAAGCTCAAGGCGAAATCCAAAAGCAAGGTTCAAGTTCAACAACTGGAACGCTCGTAAGGTTTTGGCCAGATGCAACAATTTTTGAGACTGTTGAATTTAATGCGAGAACACTCATCGAGCGTTTACGTGAGATGGCATTTTTAAATCGCGGTTTAAGAATTACGTTTACAGACGAACGACCCGAAGAAAATATTGAACACGACTTTCGTTTTGAAGGTGGTATTCGTGATTTTGTTGTTCACCTAAACTCATCAAAAGAAGCGCTATTTGAAGATGTTATTCATTTCACTGAATCAGGTGAAAACTCTGAAGTAGATATCGCTATGCAATGGAATACAGGTTATAACGAAGGTTTACACAGTTTTGCCAACAACATAGCTACTACTGAAGGCGGAATGCACGAAGAAGGCTTTAGAAAAGCCATGACGAACGCTTTGAATAAATATGCCAGAGGGAAAGGACATCTAAAAGAGAAAGATGAAAATCTAACTGGTGAAGATATTCGTGAAGGTCTAACTGCCATTGTTTCCGTGAAGCTTGCTAATCCTCAGTTTGAAGGTCAAACAAAAACAAAACTTGGTAATACCGAAATGCGATCATTGGTCGAAAAAGCAACAAATGAAAAATTGCGCGATTGGTTAGAAGAACATCCGACCGAGTCGAAAGTTATTGTCGGTAAAGTTTTAAAAGCTGCAGAAGCGAGACAAGCAGCGCATAAAGCGCGAGACCTTACCCGTCGAAAATCAGCACTCGAAGGTGCAGGTCTTCCTGGAAAGTTGGCAGACTGTTCATCTAAGGATGCTTCTGAATCTGAAATATTCATCGTTGAGGGAAACTCTGCTGGTAGCTCCGCGAAAGATGCCAGAGATCCTCGCACGCAAGCTATTTTGCCTATTAGAGGAAAAATCTTAAACGTCGAGAGAGCACGTTTAGACAAGATGCTTAAAAACCTTGAAATTCAAGCTCTAATTCAAGCCATCGGCGCAGGTTTTGCTGACGACTTTGATATCGAAAAAGCTCGCTATCATAAAATCATTATCCTTGCAGATGCTGATGTCGACGGTTCACACATTAGAACCTTGTTATTGACGTTCTTGTTTAGACAAATGCGCCCGTTGGTTGAAGCAGGTTTTGTTTATGCTGCCCAACCTCCACTTTATTCAGCTGTTATTGGAAAAACGAAAACTTATATTAAAGACGAAGCTTCTCTCGCTGCTTTTAACGCAAAGAATGAAGGAAAGAAAGCTGAAATTCAACGGCTTAAGGGTCTTGGTGAAATGGACTTTAGTGAATTGTGGGCAACCACAATGGATCCGGATCAAAGAACACTGCTTCAAATAACGGTAGAACAAGCCGCATTGGCAGATGAGGCATGTTCAGTTTTGATGGGTGAAAATGTAGAACTGCGAAAAGCGTTCATTCAAAACAACGCAAAAGATGTTCGTTTCTTGGATATTTAGAGAAAATAAGGATTAAAAATGGCTGACGATAATAATAACGACAATGGTTCTACAAACGAGGAAGTAGATATTACTGAATCCGATGTGATGGTTTCTATCGAACCGATTGCTATTCAAGAAGAGATGGAACGCTCGTTCCTCGACTACGCAATGTCAGTTATTGTTTCGCGTGCTCTACCGGATGCGAGAGATGGCTTAAAGCCAGTCCATAGAAGAATTCTTTACGGAATGTACGATGCAGGTTTGCGTCCTGATCGCCCTTACACAAAATGTGCTCAGGTTGTTGGTGCAGTTATGGGTAAGTACCACCCACACGGCGATAGCGCTATTTATGATGCCTTAGCTCGAATGGTTCAAGATTTTTCTTTACGCCATCCTCTTGTTGATGGTCACGGAGCCTTTGGTTCTCCAGACCCAGACTCTCAACCAGCAGCTATGCGTTATACAGAATGTCGTATGGCTCCACTCGCGATGCAAATGTTGGCTGGACTCGATGAAGACACAGTAGATTTCGTTGATACTTACGATGGTAAAGAGCGCGAACCTGTAGTTTTACCTTCCCGCTTTCCAAACCTTTTAGTTAACGGTTCTCAAGGTATAGCTGTTGGTATGGCTACAAATATTCCACCTCACAACTTAGGTGAAGTAATAGATGCTGTGTTGCACACTATTGATAATCCAGAAGCAACTCCAGATGATTTAATGGAATTTGTTAAAGGTCCAGACTTTCCTACAGGTGCAATAATTCTTGGAAGACAAGGAATTCTTGACGCATACAGAACCGGACGAGGTTCTATAAAAATGCGTGCAGTTGCACAAATTGAAGAAGGAAAAACTCACTCTCAGATTATTGTTACTGAACTTCCATATCAAACTGCTGTAGAAACAATTGAAAAGAAAATTGCAGAATTGGTTAACAACCATGACCTTGATGGAATTCGTGGATTGCGTAACGAAAGCGCGAAAGGCCAAACACGTTTAGTTATCGAATTGAAACGAGATGCAAACGCAAACGTAGTTCTCAATAATCTATATAAACAAACACCGATGCAAACGAGCTTTGGTGCAAATATGCTTGCTCTTGTCGACGGTATTCCTCGCATGTTGAACTTGGCACAAGCAGTCAAAGCATATGTAGATCACCAAAAAGATGTAATTCGTCGTCGAAGTCAATTTAGACTTCAAAAAGCACTCGATCGTTCCCATATCGTTGAAGGATTGCTTCGAGCGCTCGACATGCTTGATGCAGTTATCGCAACTATTAGAGGTAGCCAAACAGCCGAAGAAGCTCGCGTATCTTTGATGGCATCTCCATATGATTTTTCGGAAATTCAGGCAAACCATATCTTAGATATGCCATTGCGAAGACTTACCGGTCTTGAATTACAAAAACTTCAAGACGAATACGCAGAACTTCAAAACACAATTGCAGGTTTGCGTGCAATCTTGGATGATGAAGGAAAATTGAAAACTGTAATTAAAGAAGAAATTACTGCTATTAAAGAACAGTTTGCGACTCCTCGAAAGAGCGAGATTACTGCCGATTCATCAGAAATTAACGTTCTCGACCTAATTGAGGATGAAGAACTGGTAGTAATGCTTAGCAAGGGTGGTTACGTTAAAACTGTTGCTATGGATGCGTTCAAAACTCAAGGTCGTGGAGGCCGAGGTGTTTCTGGCGGGAAATTGAAAGATGAAGATTATGTAACCCATCTTTTAACCACAACTGCACACTCTTACTTGTTGTTCTTTACAAACAGAGGTCGTGTCTATCGATTGCGTGCGCACGAAATCCCGATGAAGGATAGAACTTCGCGTGGTGTTGCACTAGTTAATTTGCTTTCACTAGACCAAGACGAATTCGTACAAGCAATCATTGATACCCGAACTTATGAAGACGGTTCATATTTGTTGTTTGCCACAAAACATGGAATAGTTAAGAAAACTCGCATGAATGATTACGACACCAGAATATCTGGAGGTCTAATTGCTGTAAGTCTGAGAGATGGCGATGAGCTAGTTGCTGTTGTTCAGACCAACGGAGACAACGATATTTTCTTAACTTCGCACAATGGTATGACCATTAGGTTTAGTGAAAATGACGTTAGAGCAATGGGTAGAAATGCTTCTGGAGTTAGAGGCATGAAGCTAAAAAGCGACGAAGACTATGTAGTTGGATGCGACGTAGCAAGACCAGGCGCTGTCATGCTTTATGTTTCTTCTCAAGGATATGGAAAACGAACTGAACAAGATGCTTTCAATACTCAAGGCCGAGGTGGTCAAGGTGTTCGAGGTGTAAAGGTTTCTCCTGAACGCGGAAATGTTGTTGCAGCTTTTAGCGTCGATGAATCCGATGAAGTACTCGTATTTTCAAGTGCTGGAAATATTATTAGAACAAATGTTTCTGACATTTCACTTCAAGGTCGAGCAGCAAGTGGCGTAAAAGTTGCGCGCCCAGGTGAAGATGAGCAAATAGTTGCAGTCGCGCGTGTCTTAGAACGAGACGACAAAGACTCGCAAGAAGGCCAGGAAACTCAAGACAACCAAGAGAGTCAAGAAAACTAACTATACTTAATTTCTCATTAGAAATTACTTAGGAAAACAAAATTGCCAGCAGTAAAGACAACGTCAGCTAAGAAACCTGTTCGAAGAAAGTCAAGCGCTAGTTCGAAACAACTTTCTACGCGAGTTCGCAAAGAACGAAGCTATCGCCAGATGGTTGGCCGTATTGATGTTTGGTCAGTTTTGAAGGTCTCACTTTGTTTTCATACTGCAGCCATGCTCGTAACCGTCGTTGCAATGATCGTTTGTTGGTGGGTGGCAAGTGCAGTTGGTCTTGTTAAAAATTTCGAGAAGTTTTTAGGTACGGTCTTTGAAGTAGATAAGTTTTCGTTCGTTGATTTTGGAGTCCTTCAAGGAGTTTTAATTATCGGATTTGTTTTTGTTGCCATTATGACAATTCTTAGCGTTATGGCGGCCGCTTTTTACAATGTATTTGCTGAAGCTGTTGGCGGTGTAGAAATCTACGTTGTAGAAGAAACTGCTGGTGCTAAAGTCTAAATTTCCGATAAAAAGTACACACCTCAAAGGCTCAATATCAACCATTCCGAGCTGCCGTGCTACGCTTTTCTCTCTTAAGTTTATCTAGGGGCTATAGCTCAGTCGGTTAGAGCGCATCTCTGATAAGGATGAGGTCACAAGTTCGATTCTTGTTAGCCCCACCACCTAGAAATTCGCAAAGGCGGTTAAATGCGAAGATATCAAAGAGGTTTTATCGTCGCTTTGCTGGGCGTTTTAGGAACTACCTTTGTGAAGATTTTAGGTAAAGATTCGCCTAAAACTAAAGAGGGCGGATGGACTGTACTTAGCCCTCCAGATTTTGAGGACTAAGGATGCTTTCTAAATACTTCGATAATTTAGATTCCTCAATTGCATTGCCGACAATTCTGGTAGTTGGTTGTGGATCGGTTGGCGAAAGCGTAGTAAAAACTTTCGTTGATAGTGCACCCCATGGCTCGACTTCAATATATGTAACCGATAGCGATAAAGAACGTGCGCGAAAGCTAAGCGAATATAGGCTTAGTTCAATTACGCCAATTAAATGGCGTTACGCACATGATACTCCCGACGACGTTGACATAATTGTTGTAGCTGTTGACAGAAGTTCGGAAGAAAAAGTTATCGATCGCCTCGCGTTAGCGAAAAAGCCCTTTATTACAATGTCTGATGACGCTTCAACCTTTGATGCCTACGAAGAATACGAAGAAGAATTTTTTGGCTCTAAAACTTTTGGAATTTTAGGTGCAGGTTTAGTTCCAGGCATAAGTGAGGTTATTGCCAAATTCTATTCTCACAGATTTGATTCAATTTTAGATATTTCTGTGGATCGAATGGGCTTCGTTTCATCAGCGTCACTGGACAGTTTGAAAAATGCGCGTAAAGAATCTCCACTTTGTGTTCGTGACGGAATGATTTCCGATTCAAGAAGAGACGCAGGAGAAACTATGACTTGGTTTCCAAACCCTATTGATTACCGCGAGTGTCAAAGCGTAGCTACTGGAGTAATTCCGTTATTAAAAGAGTTTCCAGAAGTCCATAATTTAACAGTTAGATTTGCCGAACCCCGATTGCCGACATTTACTGAACGGGTTAAGAACATAGCTCTTAAGATTCCTTTAACAACTACCAAAGCATGCGTTCGAGTAGAAATTCATGGACTGAAAAGTGGCGAAATCAAGACAGAGATATATGCTTTATATGGAGATGCTTTAGAAATCATTACTCAAACGTGTGTGATGGCGACTGTTGAGCTTTTCAACAACCAAGAGATTTATTCGAGTTCGTCTCCCTTCATTAGTTCCAGCCAAATCGTCGATGGATCAAAGTTGTTAAACTCACTTCACGATTCTGGAGTTTCGATACTTCGCTTCGACGGCGACATCAATTAACTCAATTTTCCTGGCCTGGCGTTTAGAATGAATGGGTGACAACTTATGACCCTTTTTCAGAAGATCCTTTTACTTCCGATCCTGAACTTGAAGCAATGGCTCGAGAATTTAAGAAAACGCTTCGAGAAGAGCAAGAAGAACTAGAACAGATCTCCGCTGAATCACTTGAGACTGAAATCGATATTTCATTTTCGTTTCTAGAGTTAATGTGGAATGGATCCCAAACAAGAGTGAGCGTAGGAGAGCGTTTTTTCGAAGGCGAAGTCGTTCATGTTGGTAAAAACATCGTTCAGATGAATACAGGGCCGGGAACTCTCGTTGACATAAATTTGCCGTTTGTTGGAAATGTTTTCGTAGTGGCGCAAAATGTCAGTAAAGGTAGATCTATTTTGAAGAAAGATCCACGGACTTTTATCGCAAGAATGAGAGAGCTCGCAGCTCTGCCAATGACTGAAATTGAACTTGGCGGAGATAGTGCAGCGGATTCAATTTCTGGAAGACTGAAATTAGTTCGAAGTGATCACGTTGTTTTGGCGGCCAAAGACAAAAGAGAATGGCTGATACCTCTCGAAAAAGTGGGTTATTGCATAACTCGATCGGGTTTTAACCGATAATTTGATCCACATTTGCGGTCAAATGTTCACGGAGCCGTATAAAAAGCAAAAGATCCGCCCATTGGCGGATCAATTTATGCCTTGTTTTCCACAGGTCCCTGGGGAAATTGTGGAAAACTTGTCTTAAGTTGTCTTATTTAGATTTCTGTTGCGTATTCTTGTTCGAGAAGCTCTACCTTTGGCATTGAGTGCTCGATGAAGTTAGCAATATCAGCCTTGAGGAAACGATATCCCCTCACGCCTGGAATCTGCATTGCGGGAAGTCGTCCGTCTTTGGCCATCAGCTGAATCATTCGAGGACTCAAACGCAACCATGCGGCTACTTCTGAGGGCTTGAGGATCGCTGGAAAGTCATCCGGATCGAAGGGTGTTTGTGCTGCCATGTCCGTATCCTACCATTTCTTGTCTTAAATGTAAACCTTGCGTATCGAACGAATAATTTGTAATATAGCGTTGTGAATTGCTTTTACTAGGTTATTCGTCGAATACAATGATGTTTTCGGCACTACAGAAGCCAACTTGAGCATTTCTACGAAATTTTTACTTGGAATAGTAAAAAACGCCCCTAAATGGACTTTTAAGCCGAATAGCCCACCTTATGAATATCGAATTGATGCTTCATTTATAACGTCAACTAGACGAATAAACGTACAGTTGCATTAGCTCGTAAGGGTAAATGTGGCTGACATAAACAATCGTATTCGTATTGCTGTTCTCAGGAAAAGTCTGTGAACATAAAAAAAGTGCGATGTGTAAAGAAATCGGAGCCGCCCCGTGACACAGCCAACATATACTCAACAAACACCGCCACCTGCTGTTCCTAAACGCAAGGTAGGTTCGAGGTTTACTTCAGGTCACTTGATAATGGTTGTATCTGGCATGCTCGCATTTCTTCTTGTGCTTGCTGTGCTTCGAGCGGGCAATGCAACCATCACAGTATTTATTGCGAAAGATGACATTATTGCCGGGCAACAACTTTCCTTAAGTCAGTTTGATCCAAAAGAAATACCTTCAAGCAGTATCGATGCTACGTATGTAAGTAGTGATGAAATTACAGATTCAAAAAAATTCTTTGCATCAAGATCAATTTCAAAAGGCGAACCACTTTTAGATAGATCTCGAACACCAGAAGTAAAACAAGACGTGAGACTCCAGTCAATTCCAATTGACAAATCATTAGCGGTTTCAGGGCAGATTGCTCGCGGAGACAGGATTGATGTCCTTTACATTCCTGAGGATGATTGTGCTCAAAGAGTATTACGAAACTTAGAAGTAGTTGAAGTCAACTCAGGTTCTAGCGGTGGAGCCTTGGGCGGAAGTTCAGGGGTTTTCGTTTTAACTGTCGCGATTAAAAGAGCTGGAGATGACTTAACCTTAGCTGGAATAATTTCTTCTGGAACTTTCCAAATAGTGAGATCTACAGGTACCGAAGGGGACACGATACTTCGAGACCCTTACTGCGAAAACGGACTTGATGAATCAATCGACGACTCCAATGTCTCAGGCGGAGCATAAGTATGGCTGATATCACGATCGGAATTATTGCAAGCGCTCGCGAATGGCGAAGTGTATTGCAAGCGCATGTTCGTGACCATGTCGCGGGCGTGCGTGTACAAATTCTGCGAGAGCCACGAATGGCTCTCGAACTCGATCTGGATGTCGTAGTAATCGATGATGTTTCAAGCTTTTTAACTAGAGACAAAGTTGTTCGACTTAGAGAAAAAGGAACTCGCGTTGTAGGAATCTATGACGAAGAAGGGCATGAAGGTTTAGGTGTTCAGTTCCTAGAAAATCTCGGTGTCGATCTTTCGCTACCTTCAAACATTTCTCCAGAAGAAATGATTAATGCGGTTTCTCAGCTTCAGCCTCGCGAAAGTTATACCCACACGTTCGATCACATCGTTGCAGGATATGAAACAGGTGCACCTGGAAGTCCAGCTCAAGGTGAATCAACACTCATTGCTGTAAGTGGACCTGCAGGGACTGGTTCAACCGAAGTTGCAATTGCACTTGCTGATGTTTTGGTCTCAAGACGCAAAGCGACTTTGCTACTCGACTCAGATGAGATTGGTCCAAGTATCGCAAGACGTCTCGGTTATGCATTGCATCCAAATATTTTGTCTGCAATAGATACGGTTTCTAATGTAACTAGACCATTGACTGAAATGGTTGGTCGTCCTGGCGATCGTGCAGCAAGTGCAATCAACTTTGATGTCATTCCTGGCATTGCAAATCCTGAAGACTGGGCTCAGTTGCGTTCAATGGATATGGACGATCTATTTGCTGCTGCGAGAAAATCATGGAGATATATAGTTTGCAATACTGGTCCTTTTGCAGAAGATTTATCCGGGTACGGTATTGAAAGATTTGGCGCAACAAGAGCAACTCTTACCGCAGCTGATGTGATCATTGGAGTGATGTCTCCAACTCCAACAGGTTATATGAGGTTTTTAGATTGGATGGCTTCACTAAGAACTCTCGGTGCTGATCGACAAGTGTTTATTGTTGTCAACAACACTCCTAAATCGAGTTACATCCAAGGTGAAATAGAAAGTCAGTTAGCTCGAGATATCGACCCAAGATATTTTGCAGGATTGTTTTTCATTGCGCATGACGAAAAAGTTCCAAAAGCAGAATGGGAAGGTCAAAAAGTTGCGCGAGGCGCATTCCTTACTGGAGTTGCAGAAGTAGCGTCATATGCAGTTCCGATGGATCACGCGAAAGCGCAAAAGTCTAAAGGTAATGCCGTTCAACAAAATTATGCAGGTAATCCCCAAACTTATGGCGGATATCAAGCTGGTGTAGTTCCTAGTGCTCCACCTAGTCCGAACCCCGTATCTGTATCTTGGGATGATCCTGACATTGCTAATCCTCCAGCGCCACAGGCCAGCATTGCTCCAGATCCTTTTGCAACTCCCGCGCAAAGTACGGCACCAATTTCTCTCGACGAACCACCTAGCGCCTTTTTTGAATCGCAAAGTGCAAACATCTCTGATGCTGAAGAGCTAGAACACTCTTTAAGCGTAAACATGGACGATCAAACCGAAATGCATCCTCAGTCAGCTCAAACAAATGCTGAACCATACACTTTTTCTCCTCCACAGCATGCTGTTGAAAGTTTTCCAACCGCGCAACCGCAAGCACCTGTGCAACCGCAAGCACCGACTGCTCCAACACAAAATCAAGAACCAGCACCAGATGCTTTAAGTGAAGGCTATGTGCCAGCATTCAAGAGGGGAAATGAAACGCCAAGTTCTGCTGAGTTTGTGCAGTCACCTCCGCCTCCTCCAGCACAACCTTCCACCTACACTCAGCCTCCCGCTGCTCCGACGCAAGCCGAACCGGGTTACGTTCCACATTTTCTCGATGAAAAAGGCGATGAAGATGAAGAACCAGAATCGTTTTGGAAGTAGCAGGTAATTATGTCTAAAGAGCGACCAGTAACAGCATACGAAATACTAAGGCTCCGTCTTCTTGATCGAATCAAGGAAGGAAAAGTTGATCCTGAAAGCGATCCCGATGGTGTTCGTGCATTAATAAAAGCAGAAGTAGAAAATTATCAGCGCCAAAGCCAGAGCGGTGTTGGTGGACGATCATTAGCGAATCCGAAAGATATTTCTGATCGATTAGAACGTGCAATTCTTGCTTATGGAATTTTAGGCCCGCTTTTAGAAGACGACAACGTGGAAGAAATTTTCGTTTCAGGTGGCGATGTTTCTTACTTGGACGCAAATGGACGATTGGCCAGCGTTGAAGACCCAACAACTGAAGAAGAAGTTTTTCACTTAGTTAATAGATTGCTACAAACTTCCGGTCGTGAAGTATCGCAACGTAATCCGATTGTTCAAGCTCGCGTTTTAGATGGCGCTGCTCGTATGGGTGTAGTTGTTCCTCCAATTGCAGATGAGCTCAGTGTGACTTTGCGTAAATATACGATGCGTCACGAAGATCTAAATGACTTAGTTAAGTTTGATTCACTCTCTCCTGCAGCGGCTGCTCTTTTACATGCAGCAATGCTTACACGAACTGGAATTGTGGTTAGTGGTATTCCTGCTGCTGGTAAAACAACATTGGTAAATGCTTTACTGCGAGCTGTTCCTCCTTCTCACCGCGTTTTGGGTTGTGAAGAAACTCGAGAACTTTCTGCTCCGATGATGCACGGTGCTTATTATCAAACGCGTGCATCGAGTAATGATTCTGGTGGAGAGTCTGAAGTTTCTCTTCGAGACTTAGTTCGAATTTGTTTAGGTATGCGACCTGACCTTTTGGTGGTTGGTGAGGTTAGAGGTGAAGAAGCCTTTGAACTTACTCGTGCTGGTAACGCTGGTTGTGGTGTTCTTTGTACAGTCCACTCAAACAATGCAGCCGAGGCACTTCAAGCGTTGACGTCAACGGCGATCATGGCTGGACAAAATGTTCCAGAACAACAAGTGCGGTCTATCTTTTCTAACGTTTTTGACTTGGTCATTCACTGTGACCGTGAAGATGTGCAATTTAAAACTGAAGATTCAGGAAGAATTCGTCGTCAGATCATGGAGATCGCGGCAGTTCCTTCACTGCAAGGTGGAGAAAGCGACTATACAATCGAACCAATTTTTGTGCGCGAATCTTTTGGTGCTCCACTACGTTGGACAGGCGCACCATTACCTGAGAACTTGCGAAAGCGACTAGACAACGTTTTAACTCGACACGGAACAAGCGTGCAACGCATTCTTGATGGTTCAAACCAAAGGATGACGGCTTAGTCATGGGTGCTTTACTTGCCGCATTTTTTTCCGGGATGTTTGTATTCCTGTTGATTGCATCGCTTACTGGAAATATGCCAAAGCGTTTAAATAAAGTTCGCGAAAAAAAACAACGACTAACAAAACGAGAACAACGTCAAAGCTGGTTAAATCAAAGCGGTCTAGGTGTAACACCTTCACAGTTCTGGGCAATTTCAATTGGTACTGGAATTGCAAGCTTTACTGTATTGTTTTTAATAACCCAAGTGTTCATAGTTGCCGCAGTTCCAGCTGTGCTTTTAGGAGCTCTACCAAAATCATATTTCGCTAAGAAAAGAGCAAAACTTATAGACGAACGAATTCGGGTTTGGCCCGATGCTCTTCGAACTTTGATCGCGGGAATTTCATCTAGTCAATCTTTACATCAAGCTTTAAAGGCCCTAGGAAGCGGTGGACCGATACCTTTGCGACCAGTATTCCAAAAATACTCTCGGCTAACGCAAGCTCTCGATCAAAAGAGTGCATTGGAAGTCATTAAAGAAGATTTAGCTGACCCGAAAAGCGACCGTATTATTGAAATTTTGATTTCTGCAACCGAAGCAGGCCCCGGTGTGGTACTCGACATTTTGCGAGACCTAGCAGCTTCGACCACTAAAGATTTACAGCTCGCAGATCACATTGAAACAATGCAGGTAGAGCAAAAATTGAATGCACGAATTGTTTTCGTACTTCCCTACATTTTGCTAGTGATGATGGTGACAAGTTCGCCGATTGTTAGAGATTTTTATCAAGAGCCAGCAGGAATTTTAGTAATAATTATTGGCACTGGAGTTCTTTTGTTCGGTATGACAATTATTCAAAAACTTGGAAAAATTCCAGTTGAAGATCGTGTGTTTACTAATTCAAAAACAGATGCCGAAGAGCAAAAAATCGAAGCATTGGCCAATGAAGACAAGATTGGATTTGTATCATGAATGGCTTAGCTTTAATAGCAGCTCTTCTTGCAGGTTTTAGCGCATGGAATTTAGCGAAAATTTTGAAACCGCCTCCTAAGCGTTTGAGCAGTCGCGTTGCTCCATATACGCAGTTGAATCGATCAAAGTTAGGTAAAGGAGCTGACATATCAGCCGTTGGTTTCTTAGATTTCGAACAAGAAAAAACTGCACTCGGCAGAGTGTTTGGACCAATTGGCCAATCTCTAGCTGATTCGTTAAGTTCTATTCTGGATGCTGGAGATGACGACTATTTACGTTTGCGATTGCGGCAAGCGGGATTCTTAGATACTTCGCCAGCACAATATCGTTTGCGACAACTTACCTATACGATTTCTTTCGCATTCGGTTTTGGAGCATTTGGTCTGCTTTACCAAAATACATTGTTCACCCTCATTGGATTTTTTGGTGGAGGTTTTTGGGGAACAAGTATTTGGCGAAGTCGAATTCATAAAGCTATTTCAAAACGAACTGAACGCATGAGAATTGAACTTTATACAGTTGCGCAACTTATTGCTATGCAAATGAGAACTGGTCACGGTTCGGTGGCTGCAGTTCAACAAGTTGTTTATCGTGGTCGCGGTCCAGTTGTAAGAGAACTCGCAGAAGCACTTAGTTGGATGTCGGGAGGTATGGCCCAGGCAGACGCTTACGACAGATTAGGAATAGAAACGCCTGAACCTGCTGCTGGAAGATTGTATCGAGCACTTGCTGATGGTGTCCGTAGTGGTGGAGATTTAGCAAATACTTTATTAAGCATTTCTGATGATTTACGAGGGGAACGTCGTGAAGAATTAGAACGAACAGCTACTAAACGTAGAGGTGCTATGTTGATCCCAACGATTATTTTCATGGCCCCAGTCGTGTTGTTGTTCCTGCTTGCACCGTTGCCAAGATTGTTGACAGCAGGAGGATGATGCACAAAGTGATCTCAAACGAAAAAAGTTTTTGCATGGAAGTCGATAAAGCGAATAAAACGCATGGAGCGAAACAACGAAGAATAATAACTTGCCAAAATGGCAGTTGGCATTCACAATATAGTCATCGAGCAATCCGCCATTGCTTGGTTTAAAGGAGCCCCAAAATGTTGAAGTTATATGTCGAAACGATTTACCGCCTAGGTCGATCGACAAGATTCATTACAGAAAGAATCGAAGCTCGAAAAGATGAAGCTGGATTCGCTGCTGCCGAAAACATTGCACTTGCTGTTGCGGGTGTGTTGATTGTCGGCCTTGTTTTTACCTTCTTCCGTGAAGCAATAATTGGTGACGGCACTCCTGGTTCTGGGCTCTTGGGTAAAGTGACAACCTCATTTACCTCAATCGAAGAGTAAAGCGATTATCTATATTTCCCAACATCAGATTAGATGATTGAGGAGTGGATCAAATTGAAGTCGATTTTACATTTTATATCTTCGCGCAAAATCTCTCGCTGTAAAAGTGAGGGTTTCGCGACGGCCGAATGGGTCGTGTTAATGAGTTTTACGATGATACTTTTAGCAACTTTGGTTCAGGGTTTACTTGTTGAAAATGTTAGAGCAACAACCCTTGCCTCACTTCGAGATGCAGCACGGGCTGGAACACAACAAGCCGACTTAAGAGGATCGGTTTTAAATGGTAGTCAGTCGGTACCTGAAAATTATTGTGAATCAAGATTGACTCAATCTCTTAAAGATCTTTCGAGTGCTCCGACTGATGATGTGAATTGTGAAATTAGTCAAGACTCCAGAGGTCGGTATTTTATGCAGGCATCGACCGGGACTTCATTATCTACCATCAATTTGATTCCGTGGGCGGGCGTTTTTTCTTCTCGACTCGATGGGTTAAGTGCAAGGTACTATCCAACGGAGAATGCGAGATGAAAATTTTGCGACATTTTCCAACAAAGCAGAATCAAAACGGATTCATGTCCGCTGAATGGTCTGCTGCTGTCGCTTTTTTACTCATTCCAGCTTTCATCGTTTCTTTTTCAATGCTCCAGCTTCCTGCAAGAAAAAATTTGTCCCAGGTAGCTTCTACTGCAGCCGCGCGTGCTTATGTTCAGGTTTTAGATCAAAGCCAGGCGGAAGCAGCGGCGCGTGCGGCCGCAGTAGAAGCGATCTCGGCAGAACTTATTGGAACCGAACCAAATGCAGCTGATTACAGCGATGTTGACAAATACAATGAAAGATTAGAGCAATATAATGAGAATCGAGCGGCGTTTTTTGGAGACCCGTTAGACCCAGATAGTGGATTCAAGGGTGAAATAGATATTGAATTTAACTTAAAAGGTGACGGGTATTGTCCAGGAGATGAAGTCCAAGTTATAGTGTCGCTTCCATTCCCGCTCTTGATTAATCCATTTCAATCTGGTGGCGATCCTTTTAGCGGTATCGGCTCTAGCAAAATATCTTCATCTTCAACTGAGCGAATTAGTGATTATGGTGAATTAACAGATAGCGAAACAGGACCTGCACTTCCTGGCGGATATGACGAAGAAGAGGGTAGATGTGATGCCCCATGAATTCCAAATTCAATTCTAATATTTCCAAAAGCGAAGACGGATTTACTACTGCATGGATGATTGGTTTAGCTTTGTTGGTGATAATGCTTGGACTTTTTTTCTACGACATTGGTCAGGCATTTTCGCAACGACAAAAACTAATTGTCGCAGCAGATAGAGCAGCAAATGCAGGAGCGACAGCTTTAGACGAAGATCAGCTAATTGCAAGCAACGGTAGTCAAGTCCGACTAAATATCAGTGATGCTGCGGACAGATGTCGCAATGTTTTAATCGATGAAGCTTCCAATCAAGCTAAAGGGGTTCTTCAAGAGAACGTATCAGAATGTAATGTGGCGGCAGATGGTTCAAGTATCGAGGTTGTCGCAAGAGGTTCTGTTCGATTTAATGGTTTAGTAGCTTTGATCGGATCAGTCGAAGAAAGCGATTTTCTTGTAGAGTCACGAGCAAGGCCATCTTGTAGCGATGCTACTGACCAAGTGACGGGGGCTTGTTAATGCCAAACAAATTACAAAAAAGGTCTTGCTATCGAACGGATACTGCTACACAATTAACAAACAGGGCACGTGGTATTTTACGTCACAAAAATGACGCTACTTCCACATGTAAAATATAAACAGCTCGCTGCTGACGTATAACAAAATCTAATAAAAAGGAACAACATGCCAGAGGTAATGAGTATCGAGGTTGACGAAGAATTCGACCCGAGACCACCAAAACAACCTTTTAGCCTGCGTGATGATGAAGGTAAGTGGAATTGGCCGATGATTGCTGGTATTGCGCTTGCCATTATTTTGGTAATCGCATTAATTATTGTTGTAGCGAAACCTTTCGAGAAAGAAAAACCTGTCGTAGTTTCAAACTGGAAACCGACTGACCCTACTGTAGATATCGAATTCCTTGAGAGCTATTCAGCTACAAGCCCAATGACCCGGTCGGTTCAGAGTTCGTTAGACGCTCTTTCGAAATTCTATTTTGATGGAAGACTCGACAATATGGGCTCAACTTTTGATTTATCGGGTCCTCAGTACGCAATTATGGTTTCTCAACAGGCAAAAATCCAAGCAGCACCGCAAGCCGGCGGGGCAGCTATTGTTCAGCTAGGTCCACTTGGTGAGGTTTCTAGAAAAGACAACATTTTCAAGACTCGAGTTGTTGTCACATGGACTATTCCTGGTACCAATGATCCTACAGAATACCGTTGGGATATTGATATGAAAGCTCAAGAAAACCGCTTTGTGCTCTTTGCTATTGTGAACACTGAGCCTGGCGCCAAGCCTCCTATTAATTTTTGCGGTGCAGTTAACTTGGTTGCTGAATTAGATAGTGACGAAACCGTTGAAAAAGAAATTGCACAGATGCCTTCAGGAAGACAATTTGAAAGAACTGTGGAATCTCTGGAAATTCGACTGAAGACGTGGCAGTTTTTGGCAGATGCAGTCGCAGGAACTGATAGCGAACAAGACGTAACGCCTATTGTTAACGAATATGAAACTTTAGTATCTGCTGGACGGAAAGCTAAGAACATATCAGAACTTGCAAATGGGCAGGCAAGGCGAGATTTAACTGTAAATCGACGTGCAATTGAGAGCAGAGCAAGTGACGAGTGTGAGGGTGCGGATATCAGCGATAGGTGATCCGTAACATCATATTCGTAATGTTGTATTGCGAATATAGCGAATGAAAGTTTTTCTTGCGATTTAACTTCCATCGTGATAGAGTTAAGATAGGTTTTCACAAGGAGGAAACTAATATGTTGAATTATGTAGGACTAGCAGTTGGTCGGGTACTTCAGTTCGAAGTTCCTGATCAGGGAACAGATCCAACTCCACCAGGTCAAGAACAACTCAAAGAGCTGGTAGGAACAATCCGGAACTGGTCAATTATAGCTTGTGTTATAGCTATTATTGTTGCAGCAATCTTATGGGCTTGGGGTTCTCAAAGCCAAAATGCTGCACAGGCCACACAAGGCAAAAAAGGAATTCTTGTTGCAGTAGCTGCAGCAGCAGTGATATTCGCCGCTGAGGCTCTAGTCAACTGGGGAATCAGGCTCGGTGACGGTGTTGCCGACAGTGCTACTCTGTTTCTTTTTTAACTTGTAGTTACTAAGAACCTCCTTGATACCGCAAAGGGCGCCCCGCTTGAAAGAACAGGGCGCCCTTGTTTTGTCCGAAGCTAACAGTTAAAATGTACAAATGGGCTAAAAGCCTCTAAATGTCAAAAGATTATGGAGTGATAATGGCAACAATTACAGACGAAATGAGAGCATTTGCTCATGGTCTTATTCAAGGTAAAACAGAATCGGAATTCTATGATTTGCGAGCTCATGTTGACATAGCTGCGCAAGCCAATCGTTATAGAAATGCTGAATTGCAAAAGATGGCAGATGATCAGTCGTCCAGAGGTTTAACTGTAGATCCAAGAATTGTGGCTGAACTTACCAAAACTGACGAAGACGCTGTTTTTAATGAGGGCGTACTTGAATATATGGAAAATAATCGAGGCATTTTCGGGATCGTGCCTGATCCATATCCGACTACAACAGCCTCACCTACAACGGCGACTCCCACAGCTGCGCCAACTGCAGCTCCACCAGAAAGAGATAAATTAGGCAAATTAGCAACAATCGCAGCGGTTGCAACATTTCCTATGTCTTTGGCTTTCAAATCAGTGAGACAAGCTATGGTTGGAAGAACTAAGGAAATATTAGGAATTCGCCCGCCTCTTCAACCTGGAGAATCTCGAACACCTTATTTAAAAACTCCTCGAGGACGTGCGGTAGCAGTAACTACGGCAATTGGTCTTGGACTTGGTGGTGCTGGGGCTGTATTAACTAACAATGGAAATTCAGAACCCGTAAGAGACCCTTCAGCGCCTGCGCCTTCTGGCGAAATTGCTCCTGAAGCATGTGTTTTGGATGAAGATATTGCAAAAGCTGAGGCTGAAGCTTCCTTGGAAGCCAGTGGTGGAGATCCAGTAAAAGCAGTTGCTTTAGCTGAGGAAATGCTGTCAGATTATGGTGCCCCTTTGGGTCCATGTGATGATGATGTAGTGGAATTTCATCAACAAACAGCAGCGGAACATATTGCTGATCTTGCAGCGGGCCAAACTGAAATGCCAGAAACTACTGCGCCTTCCGCACCAGCTCCTGAACCTGAGCCAGATTCCTTACCAACGGTTCCAGACAGTGTTGTGCCAGATGAGACTATTTATTGTGAAGATGGAGAGATCGTTTATGATGATGACGGCGAGTTAAATGTGACAGACATGCCTTCTGATCTATGGGAAGGCAGCGAGTGTGACATAGCTCCAGGCAATTCTGCAAATGTTCCAATAGGAAATAACGAAGTGGTTAAAATTGAAGGCCGAAGCCTTTAATCTTTTGTTAGATAACAATTGTTTTATATCGAGTTTAAAAAATATCTCAACCTCTTGCGCAGATGGTCAATAAGCACTAAAATTAACAAATGGGCTAAAAGCCTAAAACGTTAATTAATTATGGAGTGATGATGGCTGATCGTAAGAATATTTTTGAAGGATTAACTGATCCAGACGAGATCAAAGAAGTTTTATCTCAACAACGCGCAAAACTCGCTGATCATGAGCTAGAACTAGCCGGAGCAGTTGAAGAAGGCGCTTCAGCCAAAAGTATTGAACTTTTAACGAACGATATCGAAGATAAAAAACGACAAATCGAAGAGGGTGAAGAACTACTTAGTAGAACAGCAACCCAACCTGAGAGTCCTGCAGAAGTTGATCCTGAACCAGAACTAGAACCGGCACTATCAGAACCAGAACCAGAACCAGAACCAGAGTCTGAGCCTGTTTCACCTGATTCGGTTGCTTCAGAACCTGAATTGCCTTCTTTTCTAACTGAACCAACACCTGGAACTGATCCGGTTGTTCCAGTTTTAGAGCGGGAATTAGATCGAGATCCTGACCCAGTAGTAGATCCATCACCTTCGATTGTTGAATCTGATTCTGAGCCAGCTTCAACTGTTGGTCCGATTGTTCCTGAACCGATTGCACCAGAGCCAGAACCTGAATCTGCACCTGAACCAGTTGCTTCAGAACCTGAATTGCCTTCTTTTCTAACTGAACCAACTCCTGGAACTGACGGTTCTGGAAGCACCGAACCTGATCCATCAATTGGTGATCACCATGATCCTGTTTTGGAACCTCGAACAGTTGGAAGTGTACAACCTTTGGGTTGGGGTGATCCTGACGACCGTGAAGGTCGTGATGATCGTGATCCATGGTTGCGCCCGGTTCCAGCAGACGACGCATCACGTCCTTTGGGTTGGGGTGATCGAGGTGACCGTGATCCTTGGTCAGGTCCGGTTTCAGCTGACGATGCTCCACGTCCTTTGGGTTGGGCTGACCCCCATGGTCTAGGCGATCAAGAACCAGGTTTACCTCGAACTGCAGCGGAACCTATAACCACTACAACTCAAGAAGTAGGTGGTCATTCCGATCCTGCAACTCATCAACAATCAGAATTAAGGCAAGGCGCTGGACTTTTGCTCAACGGAATAAAAAAGGCATTGGGAATTCGCCCTCCGTTACAAGAAGGAGAAACACGACCTTCATACTTCAAAACGCCGAGAGGTGGAATAGTAAGAGCAGTTGGTTTAACAACAGCAGTTGTAGTTGGAGGTGGAATAGCTCTTGCTCAATGCGATGGAGGAGATTCTACGCCAGCAGTTAACGATCAAGCTCCAGGCGCGCAAGTTGATTCAGGCTGTGTTTTAAATTCTCAAACTGCAACGCAACAAGCACAAGAAGCCCTTACATCTTCGCAGGGTGACCCGGTTGCAGCAGTTGTTATAGCTGAACAAATGTTGGCACGATATGGAGCTCCAAACGGAAAGTGTAGCGATTCGGTAGTTCAAATTAGTCAAACTGTAGCAAGAGATTACATAGCTAGCCAGACAGGTTCGCCAAGTTCTTCAAATGTGCCATCAACAGCGGGACAAGGCACAGAACTTGAACCAAACGGACAAGCAACTACGTCTTCTCAACCAAGTGCTGCTCCCTCAACGGCAGCTGCTGTAGTTGAACCAAACGAGACAGTTTTGTGTAAAGACGGAGAAATTGTTTACGAGGAAGGCGAACTTAGTGTGCAAGACATGCCAACTGATCTTTGGGAAGGCAGTTCATGTGATGTAGCACCAGGAAGTTTCGAAGATGTTGAAATTGATAACAATGAAGTGGTTCGAGTTTTAGGGGAATAATTTTTTCCAAGCTAATTTTTTGGAAGCTCTGAAAATGAACGCGGAACTAACTGTCCGTTTTCTACAGTGAAATAAACTTGTGTTTGTTGGTCAACGCTGTAAGAACTTCCATTGGGACTTTTGCAAGTTGCTTTCCAAAATACTGTTGCAATAATCCATCTATTATCATTTGGTACAGGTAGAGAAGTTGCTCCTGCATTTTTTAATCTAAAGGAACCGCACGTTCCAGGAATGTTTTCGTTGTTAAAATAGTTTGGCCAATTGTTGGCACCTTCACCTGTTATTTGAGCTTTTGTTATATCGATAGCAGTTGATCGAGCAATATTAAAAGTGTTTTCATTCAAGTCAGAGTTCTTTGGATTGTCTAACTCGCTTAATGGAATACCAGAAGAGGTGTCTCCTCCAAGTATCGCTTCCCATCTTGGCGACGTGTAAGAACCAGGAGCAAAATAGTCGTATTCACCAGTTGTTGGAAGTGCATATAGTCGCTCTTGCGCAGCTCTAGAAAACGGTTCTTTTGTATACGGAGGTAATGTTGTATTTGGGTTCAAAGTAGTAGTTGGGTTCGGCTTAAAAGTTGTGGTTGTTGACGGAGCCAACACGCCAGGATTAAACGTACCTTTTTTGGGATCAGAACCTCCGCCACAGCTCACAAAAAAATACAAAACAATTCCAACAATTGCTAAACCCAATATTATGTAGGTAGCTGGAACTTCTTGTTTGTTTATTTGCATATTTTAAACCTGAGTCGATGGCGTTTTGATTGCCAAATACAGATTTAGATCCCCATCGTACTTGGTTCGAATGTGTGAAACATCCCCACACTTATTTGTATGCACGATCATATTGTCAGCTAATAACATGGCAACGTGACCCGTCGATGGAAGAAAAAAATCTCCTGGCCTTGCATTCTCTGCAGTTACTCTTATACCTGGTGACCAATTCCCTCGCATGATAGCTGTCGTTGGTGCCCCTCCGACACTAGTCCCAGTATCGTTGTATGCTGACGTTACAAATCCAGAACAGTCATAGTGGCTCGGCCCAACTCTCGTTGTGTTAGTACTACATACTCCATCCGGCCTGCCATAAGGAATGCCAACATGGTGGAATGCCCACATAATTGCTTTTCCAGCCTCTGGAGATCGTGCTTGTTGTACTGACTTAACGCAAAGTTCATTCGCGCTTCCTACTCCTCTAAAAGTAGTTTGGTTGAAAAATGTATCTGGCGGACAATTGCTTGGGTCGCCACCATTTCCTGCTGCGTATCCCGAACAGTCACCAGGGTTGATTCCTTGCAACGATGCAAAAGTAAATTCAACAGTGTCGATCAACTTAATTAGTCCAGCACTTGTTGGGTGAATTCCATCAGATAGAAAACCTTCAGGGTCTTGTGTTCCAGGTCCACCCGGGTTAACAACTGAAGCCCAAGGCACAACATTTATTTGACCTGCTGTGTCGAGGTCGAAAAGTTTTTGGTTGAACGCTTCAACATTAGGTGCAACATTTTGATGAGTACCCGCGATGTTCACCCAATAGATAGGAGCAGTTGCATTGTGTGCTCGAATATCGGCGACAACTTCATCTGGCGGGTTGGCAGACAAACCGCCATTTGTTCCTAGAGCTACAACAATAACGGTGGCTTCTGCGATTTTTGCTGCATCAGCTGCGACTGCCGACTTGCCTGTACCTGTCGTTCCTACACTTTGTCCAGATCCTGGAGTTGTCCATGAACGCCCAGTTACAGCGCTTATTGTCGTGCTCACACCTTGTCGGTTGAACATGTTTTTGTATGCACCTTCACCCTGGACAGTTATTGAATCTCCAAGGATGTATGATTTAGCAACGCTTGAAGCAGGAACTCCTGGAGCATTTGGATCTGCTGGTGCTGCCGCCCCAACAGTTCCAAGTACGGGCGCAATTGATTGGAGTAATCCAGCTGCTGTTGGAATTACCATATCGTATCGTTCAGGATGAGCGGATCTTTGCACAGCTTGAGCTGCACCACCGGGGGTCATTACCGAGTTCCAACCTTGTAGGGCTAAAAGTCGATCAAGAAATATGTTTGTTGCATAAGCTGGGTCAGTGATTTGTGCTGGAGAACCCCAACCTTGAGAAGGTCGTTGTTGGAATAATCCAAGTGAATCATGGTCAGTTGCAACAGTTGGGTTTGAAAGTTTGGATTCAACAATTGCAGTCGCAAGAGCAATAATTATTGCATTGTCTGGCGCAGGTGGGACTCTTTGTTTAGCTGTTCGCACTATTGCTTGGGCAAAACCCATCATTTCTGCAGAAATTGTTCCTTGAGAAGGTGGGCTAGAAGGATAAGTGTAAGGTGAACCCACATTTACAGGGCCATTTGTAGCTAAAACTCCTAGTGAAGAGGCATTTCCGTTGGTGCAAGCGTTTGCGCCGGCTGCACCACCACCAAAAAAGGCAAAAATCAAGGCCATCATGCCCATCATGGTCATAACGAGGAAAATTATGGCTGGAGGAACGAATTTTACAACAAGATTTTTGATCGCAACGGGATCTCCACCCGATGCTCGAGCAATATCAACACCAGTTTTAGCGGCATTTATAGCGCCGCTACCAGCCTTTTTAGCCGCATCTCCACCCGCTTGAGCGGAATCGCCTGCTCCAGATTGATCGCCAGCCATGGCTTCCTCCTACTTAATTATCGATATTATACAATCAAAATCTAAAAATCGAAAGAACATATTGCGAATTTGCGAAATAAAACGTATAATGCGAATAAGGAGTTACTGATATGGCGAAGAAAATAAAGGTTACCCGCTTCTCCGCACCGGGGGAACCATCTCAAAACACTGGTAAATACGCGCTTATTGCTCTTGCGGCTGTCGTGTTGCTCATTGCAGGTTTCTTGGTGGGCAAGACAACTTCTTCTTCTTCAACTACTACCACTCTTAACAGCGAGAAAAAATCAACTATTGGCGATATTGCCTCTCCATATGGACCAACTGAGATAAAAGGTATCGTCCCTGCAGGATTCGATGAATCAAGCAAAGGTGCTGTTACTGCGGCAACATCTTATGTGGCACTGACCCCTAAATTATATTTTGCAAACGAGGCAGTTTTTAACACTTCTGTAGTTCAACTTACAACTCCGACTTATACAGAAACTTTTGTTGAAGCGATTTCAGCTAGCAGGCTTTCTGCAAGACAAATATATACTGCAGATGCAGATGCTTTTCTTCGTGAGTTTCCTATGGGTTATTTTGTCCAAGCAGAAGAAAAAGACAGGGTAGTCGTAGTTGTCTGGTCCACTTTTATGGTCGCTGCTAGACCTGATTTTGATGGAAAAACCGAATCAAAAATTCATGTTCTAGAAATGGTTTGGCAAGATGACGATTGGAAAGTAAATAATTGGGCTACGCGAGCTGGACCAACACCAAGATGGCAAGCTCCAGCTAATTCCGTATTGCCCGTGGAGGAATTCTTAACTGTGATTGAACCGTTCAGAGGAGGGTTTGATTATGTTCCTAGTTTCTAACTTTAAAAAAGTTTTAACGCTATTGGTAATAGGAGTAGTTACCTTTGGCGTTGTAATGCTTGTAACACCGTCATCTGCGGAAGCAAGTACTGGGCAAGCTCGACCACAAACACTGATAAATACAAGTAGAGTTGAATCTTTCCCGTTGGGTATTCTTGCATCAAGTGCAACACCCGCTCCGGCATCGACACAGGCATCTGCATTGGCTTTGGCAGGTAGACAATATCAATGGGATTGGGTAGATGATGTTACAAATGTTCTAAACGATGCTGCTTGTATGAATCTTGCTGGTGCTGCACTTTCAGCTACTACAGGAGTTTGTGATGACACGCCTGTAGGTACAGTAGTCGAAGGAATTGAGGATGCTCTCGATTGCGCAACTGATCTTCCAGAATGTATAACTCGGTGGATTTACGACGTTGTTGGAGCTGGAGTTTCATGGATCACGAACGGAATTGTCGGCTTAATAACTGGTACTCAAACATCGTGTATTAGAGCAGCAGATGGCGCAAGAGGATCTGGTGAATGGGAAAGCATAAGCGTGGATTGCGAAAATCGAATCAGGCAAGATTACTTTCCTTCAGGTTATATTCAAGAGAGAAAACTAACTGACGTAATGTCACAGTCAACAACTGACCAAAGACGCGACATTCGAGCAAACATTGCGACTTTAAATGCGCAAGGAATGAACCCTAACCCAGATCTCGAAGCTGCCAGACAAGCACAATTGGATGGTCTTCGAACTCAGCTCGCAATGTTGAACAACGGTGATGCAGATAATCCTTTAGCGGCAAATCCGACAGTTGGATCCGTAAGAGCGCAAAACTCTCTATTTTATGTTTCGAAATCAGCGATTTCTACACCGGTTTGGGATAGAGAATATGGCAAGTATGTTTTGATTGGTCTATTACTTCTAGTCCCAATGATTATCGCTGCTGCTCTTCAAGCTGTTATCAGCGGTAAAGCTGGAACCATGTTGCGTGCAGTTCTCTTCCATATGCCTGTAGCAATTATTGGAATGATTGCGGCTCCTTGGATGGTGAAGTCTTTGATGTCGATTACAGACAGTTTTTCAGCTTTCATTATTTCGGATGTACATGGTGACGTAGATGGGTTCTTTACAAATCCAGATACTGCTGGAATGCTTCAGATGGGTATTCCACTTTTGATGGGATTCACATTAGTTGCTTTGATTTTTATTTTCGCCGGAATACTTGTTTGGTTCATCTTAAGTATGCGTGAAGCTTCGGTTGCTTTGATCTCTGTATTCTTGCCGATTGCTTTCGCTGCTAGCGTTTGGCCAGCACTTGGTAAGTGGGCACTGCGAGCAATAAAACTTCTAGTCGCGGCAATTATTTCTAAGGTGTTTATTGTTGGGGCACTCTCTCTAGGTATAGGTACCTTTGGTGGATCTACATCTACAGGAAATATTTCGATATCTCACATGATTTTTGGTGCAACCATATTTTTCATAGCGGCATTCTCGCCACACCTAGTTATGAAATTCTTCGATGAAATCGGTGAATCTATTAACGCGGCTGGTGGAACAGGTGCATTTGCTAGAGGTATGGGTGTTGCTGGAAACATGAACGGTGCTCGTCAACTTATCGGATTCGGTGGTGGCGGCGGCGGCGCTGGTGGCGGTGGTGGCGGCGGCGCTGGCGCATTAACATCAGGTGGTATTGCCGGTAGTTTAGCTGCGAGTATGCCAGGTGCAACCCCAGGTAGTGTCGCTGCGGCAAATGCTGGTGGCGTAATTGGTGCAGGAGGTTCAGCTTCCCAAGCTGCAAGTGGTGGAGGTAATGGAGCTCGTCAAGGTGGCGGCGGTGCCGCGGATCAACTAGGTGGTGCTTATGCAGGTGCAGCGGCTCATGTTGCTCCGGGTCAAGCAATGGGAACAATGAATGCACAACAAGCGGAAGCTGTTGGAAGCGCTGTTGGACAAGCTGCAATAAATGATGGAGCTACACCAGTTCAAGCTGCACAGATGGCAACAGATGCAACTAATCAAGCTGCTGCTCCAGGCGCACTTGCTGCAGGACAAGCAGATCAAGTTGGGCAACGAACACAAGCTCAAGGAACTGCTCAAAGAAGGAGTGAGCGCAAAGCTCAAACTCGCTTTAGTAGCAAGCTTGGCAGACTCGCAATGAACATGAGCCCTGTTGGAAATGTGGCTTATGGAATCGGTGCTGCCCGTCGTAGGACAGCAGATGCAACACGGCCTGGACCATAATCCAAAACGGAAAAATGCGAATAGAGCGAATTGAAAGTATGGCATAAAGAGTTAAAACGGCTGACATAGACAAGTTAGTAAATATAAAAGGGTGAATAATGGCAAGAGGATATAAGCTCGGTTCAGCTGAGCCAAAGAAACTTTTAATGGGGTTGAGAACCTCTCAGGTTGTTCTATGTGCCGTTGGTGTTTTCCTTTCCTTTGTTCTGATGTCTGCTGGCCAGCTTATTTTGGTAATTGCAGTAATTGGAATATTCGCAGGTTTAGCTTTTCTTCCTTTTGGGGGACGCAACTTAGATGAGTGGGTCCCTATTTTTGCGAAGTGGATTATTACAGGTGATAGCGGACGCAACTATCACGCCGCCGCGCCTTTATTAGGTCATACAGATAAGAAGACTCAAATGGTTTCAGCTCCTCCTTTTGTCAAAGGTGTAAAACTTCTCAAAGTAACTCATGCAGAAGGTCGTGAGATTGCAGTAATAAAAGATTCGACCAACAACACTTACTCGGCGGTGCTTTCTATCCGAGGTAATTCTTTTGTACTTTCAGGTCGAGAAGATCAAGAAGCTCAACTTGCTAACTGGGGATCTGTACTTTCGCGTTTCTCGCGGGAAGGTTCTGTCATTAGTCGTGTTCAATGGATAGAACGAGCTATCCCTGAGAACTCTCAATTGATGCACGACTACTACGATGAATCAGCGACAATGAGTGAAGATAACTCTGTTGCTAGTTCGTACATGGAGTTGATCGACACAGCCGTTCCAGTTACAACCGCGCACGAAGTATATTTGATTTTGCAAATTTCACAAGCAAAAGCCGCCAAGCAGATCAAGCAAGCTGGAGGTGGCGATGACGGATCTTGTGAGGTTTTACTTCGCGAATTAATCAATGCAGCCAGCGAAGTGTCTAATGCAGGATTCACTGTTCTAGGTGCATTAAACCGAGATCAAGTCGCAAGGCTTATTCGAACAACTTTTGAACCGAGCGTAAACGAGGAATTGTCTCATAGATCAGCCGTCGAAGGGTTGAAACATAATGAGATTTGGCCGATGACAACAGAAACCGATTGGTCCTACTATCGAACCGATAGTGCTTTCCATAGAACTTTCTGGATTTCGGATTTTCCTCGAACAGAAGTGGGTGCTGATTTTATGGCGCCATTGATGCTGCAAAGTCTCATCACCCGGACGATCAGTATTGTCATGGAACCGATCTCACCCACTAAAGCCTTAAGAGAAGTTGAAATAGCAAAGACTTCGTTCATTGCCGATGAAGATCTACGTAACCGTGGAGGATATACGACCAGCACAACGAGAGAAAGAGAATTTCACAAGCTACAAGAACGTGAAAATGAACTCGCTGATGGTCACGGTGCATATAGATTTTCGGCATATTTAACTTGTTCTGCAAACTCTGAAGAGGAATTGGAATTTAATTCACAAAGCATTGAACAAGCTTCACACCAATCACACTTGGTATTGCGGTTGCTATACGGAGAGCAAGATACAGCATTTGCAACTATCCTCCCTCTTGGACGTGGTTTGGCATGAGCTTAAATGTAGATCTCAAATGGTTAAATTCAACGGCGGTTTTTGTTCCTCCACATAGAACAACAACTGCACACTTGCAGAGCATTTACCCAATGATGTTTTCACCTGGTCTTGGATCAAGGGGAACCTATATTGGCCGCGAACTTTTAGGGGGATCTTTTTGTTTCGACCCTTGGGAATTATATGCTCAGGGAGTTTTAACAAACCCGAACATGTTGGTCATTGGTCAAGTGGGTCGTGGAAAATCTTCGTTAGTTAAATCGCTATTGGTTCGTCAACAAGTTTTTGGTCGACGTGCTGCTGTTTTGGATCCCAAAGGTGAATACCAAGGACTAGCGGATGCCCTCGGTGCACCAGTAATTAAAATTGAACCAGGCGGAAAGAACAGAATTAATCCTTTGGACCCGGGTATGAGCCAAGGTCTTGTAGATCCGGATGAAATTTTCCGTCGCCAAACTACTTTGTTGCAAGCGTTAGCAGAATCTTCTCTAGGTCGATCTCTAAAACCAGAAGAACGAACTGCATGCGATTTGGCTTTACAAGATTTTCATCATGATCATGGCGACAATAGCATTCCGACTATTCCCGACATTGTTGAATGGTTGCTAAATCCTCAAGAAGATGCTGCGCAAAGAGTTAGTACAACCACCGAACAAATAGCAGCTAGTGTGCGTGAAGTAGCACTTGAACTTCGTCGAATGTGTCATGGTGACTTAAAAGGTATGTTCGATGGACACACTAACATCACGGTTGATTGGGATGGCCCTTTGGTGGTAGTCGACTTATCAGCAGTGTTTACTAGCTCTGCACTTGGTCTTCTTATGACATGTGCAACTGCTTGGATGCAAAGCGCAATTGTTCGACCAAATGCGGGACGTCGATTTATTGTTGTAGATGAGGCTTGGGCCGTGTTAAACAATGTCGGTGTTGCAAGATGGCTGCAACAGTCTTACAAGCTTTCACGTGCATATGGAATCAGCAACATTGCAGTAATGCACCGTGTAAGTGACCTTAAAGCATCAGGTGCTGCAGGTTCCGAAGCTCACTCTCTTGCGATGGGTCTACTTTCAGATACAGAAACTCGCGTGGTATATGGACAGCCACACTCTGAGGTCGAACTAGCAAAAGATATGCTCGGACTAAATAGTTCTGAAGCTGATCTACTTCCACAATTGGGAAGAGGACAAGCTTTGTGGAAAGTTGGTACTAGATCATTTTTAGTGGAGCACATTTTGGGTCAACGAGAAAAACTAATTGTTGACACAGATGCAAGAATGTAAGTGGAAGGGTAAAGTTTTAGAATAAAGAACTTAAGTTGTTATGAATCAAGCACCGGCACAAACTTCTAAAAATTTAGGACTAACTGGCATGGAAGGCGTTGCCGCCGGAATTGTTGGAGTGCTAATCGTGCTCAGTTTTATTTTCTATCTAACGGGCGAAGTCTCAGGAATAATTTTCAAGTTTGATAAACCTGGCACTCCAGCATCTGCTGTTTTTCAAGTGGCTGGCGGTGTACTTAGTAATCCTGCTGATCCATCACAAGGTTGGCCAGAGCCTTATAGTTCAAAAATTCCAGGACCAATTCCGTTCTACTTGACACTAATTGCCCTTTGCGCGGGTATGTTTTTCTTATTTATGTTTTTGAAAAATTTATGGTCTGGCGTAGGTAAGAAAGATCTCAATCAAGCGCAATGGGCTAAACCCAAAGACTTAAAGCCTTTGATCGTTCCTCATGCAGGAATTCGTGGTCGTCTGGTTCTAGGTCGCAGCGGTGGAAAGCTGATCGCCACTGAACCTCGGATGAGTGTCATCGTAATGGGTCCTACTCAAACTGGTAAAACAACTGGTTTTGCTGTTCCAGCAATTCTTGAATGGGACGGACCGGTAATTGCGGCTTCGGTGAAAAACGACCTTGTAAAAGATACATTCAAATGGCGTCGAACCCAAGGTGAAGTCTGGTTGTTCGACCCTACACGTTCAACTGGTTTTGATTATGAAGATGTACGCGCGGGATGGTCGCCACTTTCACAAGCGATCGATTGGTCTGGAGCTCGTAAAGTTTCGTCATGGTTGTGTAAAGCAAATAAATCGGCAGGCTCAAACCTTTCTGATGGTGATTTCTGGTTTAGCGCGGCAGAAAAAATGATGTCTCCTTATCTTTTCGCTGCTGCTGTTGGCGGTAAAGATATGTCAACAATTTTACGTTGGATAGATACACAAGAAGAACGTGAAGTTATGTCGATTCTGCAACGCGCAGGAGTTCCAGAAGCCATGACTGCTTTTGAAGCGAACATGAAGCGTGATGAACGAACAAAATCATCAATCTTTACAACTGCAGAAACGATTATTGATGCATACAACGATCCACTTGTTTGCGAATCGGCTGCAAACCCTACAATTTTTCCAAGTGAATTATTAAACGGTGGAAAAAACACTCTTTACATTTGTGCACCTTCGCACGAACAAGAACGTTTGCAGTCTGTGTTTACGGCTGTTGTTTCCCAAATGAAGTCTGCAGCATACGAACTTGCAGGTAAACAGAACCGACCGATTGATCCTCCTTTACTTCTCTGTATCGATGAAGCTGCGAACATTGCACCGCTAAGTGACTTGGACGCGATTGCTTCAACCGCTGCTGGTATCGGAATTCAGCTCGTAACTATCTTCCAGGATATGGCTCAGATTGAAGCTCGCTATAAAGAAAAAGCACGAACTGTTGTTAACAACCACCGTGCAAAAGTTGTTCTTTCTGGTATTTCCGACACCGGAACTCTTGAATACGTTTCCAAACTTTGTGGTGAAGAAGAAATTGATCAACAATCAACAAGTACATCTGCACAAGGTGAAAGATCAACAACAGATTCTAAACAACAAAGAAACTTGGCATCGGGAGCCTACCTTCGTCGAATGAAATTTGGTGAAGGAATTGTTGTTTATGGTCAACTCTCTGCGACAATGGTTTTCAGACCGTGTTTTGAAACATATGGTTGAACATGGAACTAAACCAGGAGTAATGGGTGGGCCAACAGGGTCTAACTCATTTGGTGGAAGTCCATCAATCGCAAAAGACAAGGCATCCATCCCAGACGCATCTGCAGTATCGCAAGATGCTCGTTATAAGGCTGGCGATCTAGGAAATCAACGCACCCCAGCTGCGCCAGTTGGTACCGATCCGTTCGCGACACCTCCAACAGGAGAACCTGCAGGAGAAATGTCAGCTTTTGATAAAGCGCTAGCTGAACTTCGTGCTCGCGATGCAGGAATACCGGGCGAAAAAATTGAAGCGTCTCAAACAACAACTCCGAGTGCTCCTAATCCCATTGCGCCTTTACCGCAAGTGCCAACGCCAGCTCAATCTCAAACAACTCCAACTGCGCCGACTCCGGCTCCTGCGACCAGCCCGTCAAAATGGAAACCTTCAGGTGGAGGATTAGTAGAAGAAACTCCAGTTACCCCCGTTAGCTCTCCTGCAGGAGCAACTTCAACACCTTCAGTTTCGACGCCGACAGCTCCAGCTGCAAGTTCAGCTTTAAGTTCAGCGGCTTCATCAAAATGGAGCAAAGGCTCAAGGCCAGAATTTGTCGAACCATCGCAACCGACAACTTCGACACAAGCACCAACGCCTATACCAACTCCTTCGGATCAAACTGTCACACCTGCTCCACAGGTTTCACAACCTCCGTCGGCTCCTGTTGCTGTTACCCAACCTGGCGTGCAGCCAATATCCGAGGTATTTGCGCAATATTCAAAGACTGATACTTCCAAAGAGGAGGAATCTGAACAGCCTATTGAAGACACTTCTGACCAGGATTTGCCAGACTCAACTTCTGCATCTGGCTCAAAATCGAAATGGAAATAACGAATTAACAAAGTGCAACGAGTTGCATTAGACTGTCAAAAGCCAATTGCTTGGTGTAAATTAGATGAAAACAGGACCGAGAACAAATATGAACGAAGAAATTTCTGAAGAGCTAGAGGAGATCGCGAATCGACTCACGTCGCACCGAGGAAATGCTGAAGAACAAAATTATTCTGGTTCTACTGGTGACGTTGTAACTCGACTCGAGAAAATCGGAATCCACACCCATAAAGCAAAAGTCGCTGAGGTTGCAGATCTACTTTTTGGTGATGATGTTCGATCTAGGCCTAGTGCTCACCGTCGTATAGATGACCGTCAATTCGAAGTTTTGGCTCGAGCATTTCTTCTTTATGTTAACTTCTCTTACGAATTTGAAGAAATAGCGGGGTTCATCAAAGGTCAAACTTCCTACGACGACATTCTTTTTAGACTGAAAGCTGGTCTTGTTTTGATCGATGAAATAGGAGAACACTCAGGTGTGCCAACCCCATTATCTCCAACATCTAATGCCACGCAGGTGTAATTTAACTATTTAAGTCAGATTAAATACTTAATTGCATTATCTTGTATAAACTTGCAGTAAGTTCGTGCTTTTTGTCTTGTAAAATCCCTTATTTCGAGGCACAATAACACTACAAATAATATCGAATTTGAAATGGCGAATTCATTCGCTTGGAAAGCATGGAAACTCATGAGTAGACCTAACTACATGCCAGCAACGCGTTTCGGCGGAGCCGTCAAACTGTTTGGGCTTTTTGCAATTGAAATTGCATTCGTAGTTGTACTTCACATGCTTGGTTCAATTGAAAGTCTCGCGGTGGATTTCGCGAATTTCAAAGTTTGGCTAGACACAACACCTCCTGAAATTGCATTGATCGGATCGATTCGAATTCTGGCTTTGGGTTTTGCATACTGGCTACTTGCAACTTCATTTTTATATATGGCTGCTCGTGCTTTCAATATCGGATTCTTAGTTCGTTCATTAGAACTCACAACAGTACCTGGCGTTCGTCGAGTGATCGACGCAGGACTTGCAGCTGCAATTGTTGGAGGATCAGTATTCGGAGGTGCAGGTGCTGTATTCGCGAAAACTGCAGACGCTCAAACCGTAGCCGCTCCCGCAGCTATTACTACTACTTATAAAGATACGCGTGTTCTCTATAATCCAACCCAGGTTGCAGATAACTTTGCACTCAATCAAGTCGACGCACCAGTTCAGCAAGCTCCTATCGATCTATCTACTCCGCAAGTTGATGAGAACGGAAACTTCATGCCTACTGTCGTACCGACGGCTGCTTTGGAAAATCAAAATACTGGAGAAGTTGCGCCTGCTGTTGAAGTGTCCTCTAATGAGAAAGTCGTCGTTGCTTCTACCGACACACCGGCTCCTATTCAAGCTTCTCCTGCTCCTGATGCACCGGCAGAACAAGCACCAGTCGAACAAGCGCCCGTCGATCTTTCTATTCCGCAAAAAGATGAAAACGGTAACTATATTCCAACGGTTTCTCCTGCTCCTGTTCAAGAAACTCCTGCTCCAAATGAAGCAGATCCTAAGGTTGTTGTTGAATCATCTACAACTACAACGACAACACCAAAGGTTACGGTGCCGACAACAACTCCTCCTGTCGTGACAACACCAGAGGTGCAAGTTGGAGGGCAACAGGTACAACGTCCAAACGAAACTCCGGCACAGACGCCAACTCCATCACCGTCGAGTTACACAGTTGTAGCAGGCGACAACTTTTGGGCGATTGCAAAAGCTCAAGTTGAGGGATCACTTGGAAGAGATGCAACCAATGCTGAAGTAGCGAATTATTGGGTGCAGTTGATTGAGGCAAATAGAAGCACTATTCGATCTGGAGATCCTGACCTAATATTCCCAGGAGAAGTATTTACACTTCCTCCACTTTAAGTTTTCTTGCGTTGGGTCGATTTTCTCCCATATTTGATAGAAAATCGACCCAACGCAGAAGGTTTATGGAACTAGAATAGGCGCAAAGAGTTTGATTCGCTTTCGCGCAAATCCACTAAATCAATTTCCACACAATCAATATTTCGACTCTGTGCGTAAACTTTTGCTTGTTCTTTAATTTTTGTTGCGACAAACATTCCTTTGATTTTGCCATAGCGTTCGTCGCGTTCAATTCTTTCCATGTATCTCAACAGTTGATCGACACCGGAAATCTCGCCAATTCTTTTTATCTCAACAGCAGTGCAAATTCCTTTTTCGTCTCTGCAAAGTAAATCGACAGGACCAATGTCTGTTGGGAATTCTCTACGAATGAGTTCAAAATCTCCTTGAAGTTTTTCGACTCTTGCTGCAATCAATTCTTGAAGTTCTTTTTCGACGCCATCTTTTTCAAGTCCTGGTTCGCTACCGAGTTCCATTTCATATTCGTGAATTCGTTGAGCGATTTCGACACGCAATTCTTCACCTTTTTTATTCCGAACGGTAATTGAATCCTCGTTTTCTGTAATCGTACAAGGAGGAGTCATCCAGTTGAGAGGCTTAAACGCTTTCGAATCTGAATGGATTGAAAAACTTCCATCGGCCTTCATCATGATTAATCGTCTTGCTAGCGGAAGTCGAGCCCCGAGACGACCTTCATATGTAACAATGCAATCAGCGACAATAATTCTCATGAGCTCGCCATGCTAGACGAAACCAACAATTAATTCGAGGCCGCCCTTGGCTTTTTCGATGCTTTTATAGTAAAATTAAGAGCTTATGAAGACATGCAAATCTTTCACTAGGACTACTTGCATGTGTACGTGTTGTTTTAGCTGCGCTTGTTGTTGCTGTTGCAGTTAATTATTTAAAACACGTTCTTAGTCCACTTCATTAAAAATCAGGAAAATCAAAATGACATCTCTTTTAGATACAACTCACTTTAATTCTGTCGTCATGAGCCAACCTCAACGAAGTAATACTCCTGTTTGTCGCAATCCTCAAATGACTTACGCGCCTTCACGAATCTCTTCAAGTATTGAAGATGGAAAAGTCGTCGTGGTAGGTCGTTGGAATAACGGCATGTCAGGGGAAGATATGTGTGCTCCAGTTTCAGTAACTATCACATATGATGGCGATTCGGTTTCTGTAGATCCAATAAGGTCTGACAATTTTCTAGGCGTTGAAGATCCGGTAAAGCTAAAACCTTCAATGGCAAGCGGTTTAGTAGCTGCAATTTCAGAGCATTTTGAAGAGCTTGCCACTCATAGTCCGGATTTAGGTGAACTACTAGGTCGCGATCTAAAAGCACTACCTTTAGCTGCGAGCAAACAGGTACACGGCTATGTAGATAGTAGACACAGTGAACCTTTGGCTCCATGTGTTGTGCCTACATATGAAACCAGCGTTGGATTACCTGTTCGGGCACTAGCGTTCTAAAACTCAATGCTTGAGAAAATTTGCGTAGAACTAGCCGTGGCAAGCAATTTCCAAGCAGAATGGACTATCTACACAATAGTGAAGTGACTCTTAGACCTAGACAAAAGGGATTTAATTTCGTGGAAATCCGAACAACAGCTGGCTACCGACTATTTCTTACTTTGAAAGTTGACATAAGCGGACGTGAAGCCGTCAAAAAAGAATCTGAAAAAGCAATTGATGTAGTTTCACAAGCCGGCGGAGACGTCAGGAAAGTGGAAACTCACGATGACGGAACAATATTTTTACACGTGGACGCTAGTGGCCTAGACCATCAAGGTTCAATAGTCAAAGATCTTCAAGCGCTTAGCGATGTCGAAGTAATAGCAATAGTGGATGGCGTTGAAGCTATTCATAATGGCGGAAAGATCGATGTAGTTTCCAGGACAGAATTGACCGATGGCGATGACCTTGCAATGGCGTATACCCCTGGAGTCGGACGTATTTCTTCAATGATTGCAAATGATCCATCGCGAGTTTGGGACTTGACCGGCCGACGAAATGCTGTAGCGGTTTTGAGCAATGGAACTGCGGTACTAGGTCTCGGCGACATCGGTCCTGAAGCGGCGATGCCTGTCATGGAAGGTAAAGCGGTTTTGTTTCGTGAATTTGCTGGAATCGCTGCTTACCCAATATGCGTTAACGCAACTACCGCAGATGAGCTTGTTGCAATCGGAAAAGCTCTAGAACCTACTTTTGGTGGAATCAACCTCGAAGATATAGCGGCACCTATTTGTTTTGAAGTTGAAGCAAGAATGCGTGAAGAACTTTCAATTCCGGTATTTCATGATGATCAACATGGAACGGCTGTAGTTACTCTGGCGGCAATGATTAATGCATGCAAAGTCGTAGGAAAAGAGCTTTCATCAATTCGTGTTGTGCTTCTTGGAGCAGGAGCGGCAGGAGTTGCTTGTGCAAAATTACTTTTGAGCGCTGGAGTTGGTGATGTAACTGTTTGTGACAGAACCGGAATCATTCACGAGAGTAGAAGTGATTTGCAAGGCGAAAAGCTTTGGCTTTCGACCAACTCGAACAGGTCAGGAATGTCGGGATCGATTCAAGATGCATTGAAAGGTGCGGACGCTTTTATGGGATTATCAGGACCAGATCTGATTGAACCAGAATGGCTCGAACAAATGGCAAGTGACGCAATTGTTTTTGCAATGGCTAATCCAGTTCCTGAAATTATGCCTGAGTTAATTCCAAGCAATGTAAAAGTTATTGCCACTGGCCGAAGTGACTATCCGAATCAGATAAATAATGTTTTAGTTTTTCCTGGTTTTTTCCGCGGATTGCTTGATGCTCGCGCACACAAAGTTACTGATGAAATGAAACTTGCTGCTGCTAGAGCACTTGCTGAAGTTATAGATGAAAAAGATCTAGGCAGAGAAAATATTATTCCTTCGGCATTTGATAGAAACGTTGCAGTGGTTGTTGCCAAAGCTGTTAAAGAAATTGCAGAGCGGTAGAGCAATCTTTCCAAGCCAATGCATTAGATCCGATTCTCGCGAAAAGAGAGAATTATGAAATTTAATAAGAAAGCAGTTTTTGGCAGCGTTTTAGTTTTCGTTATTGTAACAGTGTGTCTTTTGGCAAGCTTTTGGCAATTTTCAAGATTGGCTGAACGAAAAGATTTGAACTCAAAAATTGAGAGCCGAATGGCCAAAGTCCCTTTTGAGCTTACTAGCCCGATTGAGTTAGGAGATCTTGAGTATAGATCGGTGAAAATGGAAGGCGTATTCATCGAAGATAAACAAGTTTTAGTCGCTGGTAGATCATTTGAAAGCGAACCAGGATTTAATATCTTAACTCCGTTTGAAATAGAAGATTCCGGTGTAATAGTTTTTGTCAACCGAGGATGGATTCCTCAACCTTTTGGAGATTCAATTATCGATGGGCAACGTAACAGTGAGGATTTTGCTCCTAGCGGCGGTTACGACAAACAAAGAACAGTTGTGGGAATGATTCGGAAGAATGAACCGAAACGAATCATTGGCAATTCTGAACTAAGTATCGAAACTTCAGTTTCTCCAAGAATAGATTCTGAATCTTTTAAAGGTTTATTTGATAAAGATCAAAAAGTGAAAGTAGCTAAGTTTTGGATTCAAGAAGATTTTCAAATAATCGATAGTAAAAAAGTTGCTAAAAGTTCTCCGCAGCTAGAAATTTTTCCAAAACAAATCCCACCTCCCGAGTTAGATGAAAGAAACCATTTTTCTTATGCAATGCAATGGTTAAGTTTTGCGCTGGTAGCAATTATCACTTGGATTGTGATTTTGAGAAAACCTAAGAAAGCTGTTTAAGGCTATGCGAATACTTCACGTTTTAGGTAAGTCTTATGGGGGTATACGCCAACATGTTGGTGAACTTGATGCTGAGTTACAAAAACGTGGATTTGAGTCGGTTTTAGCTGGTCCAGCTGACGTAATGGAAGGTCTTGCTCATCAAGAGTTCGTAATCCCAACGCCAAATCCAAAAAAACCATGGAGTGTTTTGCGTGCAGTCATGATTTTAAGAAATGCCGCAAAAAGTTCTGATGTATTACATGCGCATGGCATCACGGCAGGGTATTTATTGTGGTTCTCGCAAATGGGAGCGGGTAACAAGCCAATAGTTCTTACAACTCATAACATTGCACATAGAAAAGTTCTTGGTTGGAATTTTTTTATTGTAAAGCCCTTCCAGTCTTTCATATTAAAACGAGTAGATAAAATTATATGTCCAAGTAAATTCGCGCTCGACAATTTAACTTTGAATGAGAAAACAATAAAAAAGACTTCTGTTGTTTTGCCTGTTAGCCCAGTATTTAGCAGCAAGAAAAAGTTAGAGGCAAAAGAGAGCGTCGAAGAAATTAGAAACAGATATTCGATTTCTAAAGGAGATGTTTTATTAACCTGCTTGGCTCGAATTTCACCAGATAAAGATTTAGAAACTCTTGTAGACGCATTTGCAATTGCCGTAACAAATGTCGGTTCGCTCAAGCTTTTAATCGCTGGGAGAGGGCCAAAAAAGGAAACGGAAAAACTAAACAACTATATAAGTGAAAAAGGACTGGAAGATAAAATTCAACTAGTTGGATTTGTAACTTCACCCGAAAAGCTGTTGGTAGCTTCAGACTTAATAGTACTTTCGTCGATTTGTGAGACAGTTCCCTTAGTGCTCTTAGAGAGCTTACAGCTAGGAATACCGATGCTAATGACCAATGTGGGTGTTGGACCTCAGGTTTTAGATGGTCAATGTGGGCAATGTGTCCGAGTTGGAGATTCAATTGCTTTTGCTCAACAAATTGAATCATGGAGTCAAAGAGTTGCGTCTAATACAATTGATAGTAAAGCAATCGAAAGTCGAATATTAGACTTGATCGATAGAGAAAAATGCGTGCAACCATTGGTTGATATCTATTCTCAGTATGAACAAAGTTAGAAAGTGCCCATGAGAACACAACTAAATATTCAAGGTATTACTTATCTACGTAAAACAATAATTATGTTATTTGTGTCTTTGTTGCTTCTGGTGTTATTTGCTCAATCCAGTTTGGCTGCAAGTAACGAGACAAAACAAGAAGAAAAAAAATCTAAAGAATCTAAAACGCTTGTGATATCAGTTCCTAGAACCACCTGGGAACTTTTAGAAAAAACTGATACGCCTGAGATCGACAAATTGGTTTCAAGAGGAGCAATTGCAGGTCTTAGTGTAAGGACAAGAAGTCCTATTACAAGCGCTTCCGAAGCCTATGCTTCGCTTTCTTCAGGTAATAGAGCAGAAGCTCCCTCAGCTGATCGATCCACGTTTCTTTCGCCGAAAGAGCAGTGGGAAGGTTCTAACGCCCGCGAGCTATTTATAAAACAAAGAGGAGAGATTGCTAGCGATAATGTGGCCGGACTCGCACTTGGTTTTGAAGTGGCATCAACTTCGAATGAAAAAAGCTTTTATAAAGCAAAGGTCGGTTTGCTTCAAGAGTCGTTAAGTAAAAACGGCCACTCGGTTTCAGTTATAGGTAATGCTGATTACTGCAACAACGATGAAGCAGGATGTTTTGATCGGTCTGCGGCGTATTTCGGGTCAGATTCGAATGGAGTTTTAGCCAATGGTAATATTTCGCGTGATTTGTTGAAATTCTCAAATACAGATACTACAGCTATCACATTGAACAACGACCTTGTTGCCCAAAAAACTAAAGAATCAATCAAGAAACATTCCGTAACTCTCGTCGAGTGCTCAGATTTACAACGATTAGAAGAGTTAAAAAAGACTTCTAAAAGCGATGTTTACGAAGAACAATTTTTAGAGACATTGTCGAAGTGTGATGAATTAATCGGCAAAGTGATGGAAGATTTTTCATTTGAAAACGATCGAGTATATTTGCTTTCGCCGACTTCTCCTAGTGGATTGACCCAGACAACTCTGTTCGTTGCTGCAGGCAAAGGCGTTCCAAAAGGTTATGCTACGAGCGCGTCAACCCGTCATGTTGGTTCTGTCACACTAGTAGATTTAGCTCCTTCGATTCTTGACAGCTATTCAATTTCGATTCCCAAAGAAATGGGGAAGACTTTATTTGATTGGGAAGCTAGTTCAGATACAGATCAGCAGCGCAAAGACATCTTGATAGATATGAATCAAGGAGCTTTAGCTCGAGAGAAAGCAATTGGCCCAACGACTTTAGTGTTGGTATTGTTGGCGATTACGAGCATTTTGCTTTCTATCGTGGCGTTAACAAGAGGCGGTAGATGGAAATTTGTCGCAACTTCATTAGTTTTTCTTACTTCGTTTTACCCAACCACGACTTACTTACTTAGACCACTGTATCTTTCTCTTCAAATTCCAACAGGATTAATTGCAGTTGTACTTGCAGTATGCGCATTAGGTGCTGCGTTATCGATGTTGGTTCTCAAAAAGTTTGGCGTTATCTATGCCGTTTTAGTTGTAGCTATTTACAATATGAGCGTTCATTTTGTAGATATTATTTTTGGAGGTAAACTCCAATTCAATTCCGCCTTCGGACATTCACCGATAATTGCGGGAAGGTTTTCTGGTTTCAGCAATCAAGCTTTCGCGATCATAGCAATTTCCATGGTTTTGATTGTGGGGATGGTTTATGAGCTAGCTAAATCAAAGCCTAAGAAAACTCGAAATAAAGTTAACTTTGCACTACTCGGATTTATGATCGCAGTTCTTTTTGTAGATGCAGCTCCATTTTTAGGTTCAGATGTTGGAGGCATTTTGGCTCTAGTGCCAACAATTTTTGTTGTTTCAATGTTGATCTTTGAAAAACGAATAGGAATAAAAACTATTTTTGCTTCAGGGGTTGCTACTCTTGTGGCTCTTACAGGATTTGCTCTAATCGACCTAGCTCGACCAGTTTCAAAGCGAACTCACCTTGGAAGATTTGCTGAAAGTGTTGTAAATGGGGAAGCTGGGGTCACTATAGAGAGAAAATTGGCAGCTAGCTTAAGAACGTTTCATTCTTCTCTTTGGGTATTTATACTTCTGGCGTTTGTCTCATTTTGCATCTTCTTATTCGTCTTACATAAAGATCTTTTAAGAGAGACTTTCAAAAGGTTTCCCGGCTTTCGAATATTTGCAATTTCAGGTGCAGTTGTTGCGGTTTTAGGAATGGCGTTGAACGATTCTGGAGTTTCGATTCCATCAATGATGATTGTAATTTCAATGGTGCCAATCACTTTGTTCATAGGTCGAACAAACGAGGAATTGAAAGCTAAATCGTGATTTCTAAAGTTCTTAGAGGTTTATTGTTATCATTGTTTGGTGCAGTGATGTTAACTATGTTTGCTAGCAATTCAGCTTCGGCATCATCTAATCCGAGTGCTGAGTCCAAATCAAATGATGGAAAAGTCGTAATCGTTTCATTGCCGCGAGTCACTTGGCAGTCGTTAGCTGATTCAGATACACCTAATATTGATAAGCTCATCGCTGACGGATCTATAGCTTCATTCAGCGTGAAAACTGCTAGTGCAATTTCAACAACTGAAAGCTCGTACGCTTCAATTTCCGCAGGCATTCGTGCCGCTGCTGTAGACCCTTCTATCTCAACTTTCTACTCCGCTTCTGAAATGGTTGGATCTCGAAATGCAGCGGACATATTTAAGAGAGAAAGAGGAAAGACCCCAAGCGACTCTCAGTCTGTCGCTATTGGATTTGAAAGAACAATATCTAAAAATAGTTCAGGACTTAGTCCGGCAACGGTAGGCGCATTCGCAGATTCACTTGCCAGTAGAAATAAAACAATCGCGGTTTTTGGAAATGCAGATCATTGTCAGAAAATGGTTCCTTCTTGTACTCAAAGGTCAATTGGATATTTAGGAACAAGCCAAGAGGGTATTTTTAGTTACGGTGATGTATCTAGAAACTTATTAAATGATGATTTAACAATGAACATGGAAAAACTCGAATCAAGTTCGATCCAATCATTGAAAGAAAATGATGTGACCGCCGTTGAATGCTCGGATTTGGAGAAACTAGAAAAGCAACGTGAACTTTTCACAGTCTCTCAGTTCGATAGCGCTTTTTCAAGAAGTATTAAAGAGTGTGACAAGTTGATTGGAAACTTGGTTTCAAATTTGGATTTGTCTAAAGATCGGATCTACGTACTTTCACCAGTTCCCCCAGCTGGTCAAAACCAATTAACGATGTTCGTTAGTGCAGGCAAAGGAATAGAACCCGGATATGCAAGCAGCGGGATCACGCGAAGAGAAGGAATCGTTGCGTTAGGGGACATTGCCCCAACCATTTTGACTTTTTATGGCATCACTCCACCAACTTCTATGGTAACTACGTTGATAGAGACGAAGCCGAGTTCTGACAGTGTTTTGACAAAAGAAAACAAAATGGTTGAGATGAATGAACGAGCACTAGCTCGCGACTCTTCGTTCGCAATGGTAGCAGCAGTATTTGGTTTACTGTCTTTCTCGAGCATTTTGATTTCCATTCTGGCGATTCGA